>Ga0164242_10000134_pt1 | contig 89464 bp, 85 predicted proteins | sample OricomgcompostMG_FD_108783 | JGI IMG/M metagenome (GOLD analysis project Ga0164242, IMG submission 108783) | Miracle-Growth compost microbial communities from Emeryville, California, USA - Original compost - Miracle growth compost (MG) ...
GAGATATCGGTTTGCGTTTGTCAGACATCACGCCGGAGCCTGTCTGGCGATCTCGAAGACGTTTTTTGCGCGGCATGGCTTTCGCGCCGTTCGCTTTGGGCACCTCGGCGCTTGCGCAGGCCGCCTCTGGCGATTCACCAACTGGCCTTGCCCTTCCCGCGGCCCCAAACACAAAATGGTCTGTGGGCGATACCGTCAACAGCTGGCAAGATATCACTACTTACAATAACTTCTACGAATTCGGCACTGGCAAGGGCGACCCTGCCGAATACGCCGGCAAAATGCGCCTTAGCCCGTGGGCCGTGCAGATAGATGGCGCTGTGCGCCGTCCGATGACGCTGGATATCGACGCCCTGCGCAAGCTCGCATCGCTCGAAGAACGTATCTATCGGCTGCGCTGCGTGGAAGCTTGGTCCATGGTGGTTCCGTGGGTCGGCTATTCTCTCTCTCATTTGCTCAAGCACGTCGAGCCGACCGGAGACGCGAAATATGTTGCCTTTACCTCAGTGGTTCAACCGAAGGTCATGCCCGGTGTGCGGGAGGGTATTCTGGACTGGCCTTATATCGAGGGGTTGCGCATGGACGAAGCCATGCACCCGCTTACTTTGCTCACGTTCGGGCTCTACGGCCATGAGCTTCCCGCGCAAGATGGGGCTCCTATGCGTATTGTCGTTCCGTGGAAATACGGCTTCAAATCGGGCAAATCACTGGTTCGTATCCACCTGCAATCGACTCGGCCCACCACAAGCTGGATGCGTGCTGCGCCACAGGAGTACGGGTTTTACGCCAACGTGAATCCGACCGTTCCACACCCACGCTGGAGCCAGGCGACCGAGCGCCGCATTGGTTCAGGGTTCTTTGCGCCGCGCATCCCAACGCAACTGTTCAATGGTTACGGGAAGGATGTGGCCGCCCTCTATCAGGGTATGGATCTGCGAAGGAATTTTTAGGAGCCCGGCATCATGGCAAACCATGTCTCGAGTCACGGGGGAAAGCTTGGGTCGCAAGTCCGGGCACCCACCCAGCGGCACAAATCGAATGCTCCAGAACGTTTTTTAAGCTTGAGTATCCACTTATTTGGGCTCTTTCCGCTGGCTCGTTGGTTCGTGTTAGGGTACCAGGCAGATCTTACCGCCAATCCGCAGGAGTTCCTGATCCGCTCTTCGGGCATCTGGGCGCTGGTATTGTTGTGGGTAACGCTGTCGGTCACGCCCATTCGGCGCGTCGTCGGCTGGAGAGGCCTGGTGCGCCATCGCCGCAAACTGGGTCTGTATGCGTTCTTCTATACGGTACTGCATGTGATAGCCTGGGCGCTCTGGGACCGTGGCGGTGTGCTGGCGTCCATGTGGAGCGACCTTTGGCGGCGCGATTTCATTGGTATCGGTGCTCTTGCAGTATTATGCTTGGTGCCCTTGGCCGCGACCTCCACCCAGGGCTGGATGCTTCGGCTTGGTCGATGGTGGAGACGCCTGCACTGGTTGGTCTACCCCGCCGCAATTCTTTCAGTATGGCACTTCGACTGGATGCGTGCGGGAAAAAACGATTTTTTTGAGCCGCATCTCTATGCCGGGGTGTTGGCCGGTCTGCTGGGTGTGCGGGTTGTTTGGTGGCTATGGCCAAGATATAAGCGGATGCTCAAGCGCCAGAAGACATCATAGGTTGGCTACTTGACTTATGACGTTTGCATACGGCAAGGCACTTTGTCAATAGGTAACGGAGCACTGTATGGCGCAGTTTGAACACGGATTGATGTGGTTCCGTCGTGACCTGCGTATTGATGACAATGCTACGCTGCGCGAGGCATTGCAGCAGTGCAAGACGCTTTTCTGCGTTTTTGTCTTCGATACGGATATTCTGATGTCATTGCCCGCCGATGATCGACGGGTATCGTTTATTTATGAAAGCGTGGCCGAGTTGGGCGCCCGCCTTCAGGCTGCCGGAGCTGGGTTAATTGTGCGCCATGGATCTGCACTTGGTGCGATCCCCGAGTTGGCACAGCTTTTGAGGGGGGACGTGGTGTATGCTGGCCGCGATTACGAGCCTCAAGCGCAAACGCGCGATGATCTGGTGAGCATCGCGTTGCAGCGAGAAGGCCGACGTCTTGTGCTGTGCAAGGACCACGTCATTTTTGAAAAAAATGACGTCCTGAACGGAGAGGGCAAACCGTATCGAGTCTTTACACCCTATAAAAATGCCTGGCTCAAGGCCCTACCTTCGGTAAGTACGCGTGTTGTGGACGCGCTGTTCCTGGATCGGTTGGCGTCTGTTCCTACCCATGTCCTCACGCACTGCACGCTTGGGGACATGGGTTTCATCCGCCCTGAACATCCGATTACGGTGGCCGCAGGTAGTCGTGGCGCACAGGCTCTGTATGCGGATTTTCTGCCTCGCCTGGATGCCTATCACCAAAGGCGAGACTTTCCCGCACTCAAGGGACCAAGCTACTTGTCGGTGCATCTGCGCTTTGGAACGATTTCCATTCGTCAGCTCGTTCGCGACGCGTCCCAAGCGATGGCGGCTGGTAGTACCGGCGCCCAAACATGGCTAAGTGAACTGATCTGGCGCGATTTCTATTTTATGATTCTCTATCACTTCCCCCATGTTGCGGAAAAGTGTTTCAAGCCGGAATACGACGGCATATCATGGGAATCCGGGGTTGAGGCAGATGACCGTTTCGAAGCCTGGCGCACCGGAATGACAGGGTTTCCCATTGTCGATGCCGCCATGCGTCAACTGAACCAGACTGGCTATATGCATAACCGGTTGCGCATGATCGCCGCAAGCTTCCTGACCAAAGATTTGGGCATAGACTGGCGCCGTGGCGAGCGGTATTTCGCTTTAAAGCTAAATGATTTTGACTTGGCGGCCAATAATGGCGGGTGGCAATGGGCGGCGTCCACGGGGTGCGATGCGCAGCCTTACTTTCGTATATTCAACCCGGTTGAACAGTCACGTAAGTTCGACCCCCAGGGGCGTTTTATCCGGCGTTATGTTTCAGAACTCGAGACCCTGTCCGGCAAAGATATTCATGCTCCCTGGCTGATGTCTAAAGAAGCACTGAAAGATGCCAAGGTCGAACTGGGCCGGGTTTATCCGTTGCCCATTGTGGATCATGCTTCGGCGCGCAAGGTCGCGTTGGCCCGATATGGAATAGTAAAGAAATGAATCTTCCTGTAAGTTATAAGATAGCTCAGTAATAAGCCGAAAAAAATTTAGGAATCTTCGATGCCCGACAATCCCCGGCACCTCGATCAACTGATTGGGCAGTGTGCTCGAGGGCAGGAAGCCGCCCTTGAGCAACTGTATCGGCTCAGCGCTCCGCATCTATTTGCGCTTGCCGTTCGTATATTAAGACGTACCGACTTGGCTGAAGAGGTGTTGCAAGAGAGCTTTCTCAGCATCTGGCGCAATGCGGGTCGGTTTTCGGCCGAGCAAAGTCGAGCCATGACATGGATGACGCATATTGTGCGCAATCGGTGTATTGATCTCTTGCGCCGCCCCGGCTACGAGAGACCGGATCCAGACGATGCGATTCTGGAGGCTTGGGCCGACGAAGCGGCGGGGCCTTTGGAGCTCTTGCGCAATCATGAGGACAGCCGGCGCTTGGCCGACTGCATGGCGCAATTGGAGTCTAAGCAACGTATGGCGATCGTCTTGTCGTTTTTCGATGATCTTAGCCACCGCGAGATCGCCAACCGGCTCAGCTCGCCGCTGGGAACAATCAAAAGCTGGGTGCGCCGAGGTATGGAGCGTCTCAAGAGGTGTTTATCGTGAAAACTTACGCTGACCCGCAATTACGCGCCCGACTGACCGCGGATTACGTGTCCGGCGCGATGCGAGGCGGTGCTCGACGCCGTTTTGAAGGCTTGATGGCCGCCGATGCCTCACTGCGCCGCCAAGTGCGCGATTGGGAAGATGACCTGTATTCGCTGGTTTGGGCGGTGCCTGCGCGCACGCCCCCCGCTCGTGTCTGGCGAGCCATTCGTAAGCAGCTTCACCAAAAAATGCCGGCTCGGATTAAAAATTGGGACTGGAACGGCATGTACCTCTGGCGTTCGTGCTCGGCGGTGCTGGCTGCCGCGGTAGTCGCCCTTGTGGTGATCTGGCCCACGCAGGCGAACCGCACCGGGCCGTCGCCTCAGCGGGTTGCAGTGCTCCAGAGCAGTCAGGGCCAAGCCTTTCTTATTATCCGGGCTGATGCGTCCGGCACAATGTATGTGAATACGTTGACGAATCTGACGAAGATGGCGGATGGTCACGCGCTGGAATTGTGGTCGATGCCGCCCAAAGGTGCACCTATTTCGCTTGGTCTGGTAGCCGCGAACGGGTCGACCAAGTTGGCGATCCCGCAAGGAGTCGGAAATATGAAAAAGCTCGGCATCAGCCTGGAGCCCCCGGGGGGGTCACCAAGCGGCTTGCCCACCGGGCCTGTGGTCATGACGGGCGACGTCCTCTTAAGCTGATTTTGCGTTGGGTTGCATCCAAAGCGCGCACCTGCGTGAGCAGGTGCGCCGTGCACGTTAACGGTAGTCGGCAGGGTCAGCTGAATCGGTTGGGTTGGCCACCGCGTGCCGCAGCGCTCGGCTCATGGGTAAATTCAGGTAGATGTTTTGGGGTGGGCTGGTGTCTGAAACCGTAGCTTCCGCAACAGTAATCGCAACAGTAATCGCAACAGTAATCGCAACAGTAATCGCAACAGCTGTCGCAAAAACTAATGTGGATTTTTTCGCCGCTCTGTCTCTTTTAGGGAGTCGTCTTGTTATATGAATTAGCATGTGCTAAATTAGCATTACCTAATTAAATGGGCCTTCCAATGCGCGAAGCCACTATGGATCTTGCGACGTTCGAACAAAAGGCGGGCGCTGTCGCGCAAACCTTGAAAACGCTCAGCAACACCCGCCGCCTGATGGTGCTGTGCAAACTGATCGAATACAAAGAACGAACAGTCGGCGCTCTTGCCCTTGACGTGAATCTTTCTCAGTCGGCGCTCTCTCAGCATCTCGCCAAACTGCGTGAGCAAGGGCTCGTGGACTTTGACCGCAGAAGCCAGACGTTGTGGTATCGGGTGGCCGACCCTCGGGTTGAGGCCCTGCTGGCCACGCTCTACCAACTTTATTGCAAGGAATGACACGATGACCATGACAGCCATCTCCCCAGCCGAGGCACGGCGCCTGATCGACACGGGAACGAAACTTATCGATATTCGCAATCGTGACGAATATATGCGCGAGCACATAGCCGAAGCGGTCAATATTCCCATTACCGAGATCGATCGCCTGGAAGCCGATGGCCATCCGGTCATCTTTCACTGCCGTTCAGGCGCCCGTACCCAAGCCAATGCGTCCCGTCTGGCCAGTGCCGCCAATACGCCTTGCTATGTCATCGAAGGCGGGCTCGATGCGTGGCGCCGCGCCGGAATGAAGGTTATGTGCGACCGAGGCCAGCCGCTGGAACTGATGCGGCAAGTGCAGCTTTGCGCTGGAGGCTTGACGTTGCTGGGCGTAGTCCTCGGGTTCCTCGTCGATCCACGCTTCTTCGTTTTACCCGCGATTGTCGGAGTGGGAATGATAATTGCCGGGGCAACGGGCTGGTGCGGAATGGCACGGTTTCTGCGGCACATGCCGTGGAATCACCGTATGGCGGCCTGATTGCAATGGCAAGCCAAAGCAAAAGCAGTTCGTCAGTAAGCATCATGTATCGCTAGCGGACAACTAGTTTTGTATGTCTGTATTTGGCCCAGCCCATCAGCGTGCACCCAATACCTCTGTCAGCGCGTCCTTTTGTGGCATGCCATTGTATTTCTGGATCAGCCCCTCGCCGTCCCGAACAATAATGCCAGGCGTTCCCCGAAACCCCATGGCAAGCATCAGCCTCTGGTTGTCATTGAGGGTTTGCCGCACGTCGTCGGGAACGTTTTTCGCGGGTGCTATACCGCCCTGATCGTACTTGACTTCGTTCTGTCGCAACGCGGCCGAAGGGTCGGGCGCGTCGAGAATCGCCGCCGCTTTGGCTGGGCTGTCTTCCTTGATGATACCGACCAACAGGTGACGCAGCTGGACTTTTCCGGCATCCACCCACGGCCGCGCGGCTTCCCAGAACCGGTGACAATACGGACAGTTTGCATCGGTGAAGGTATAGACAATGCGTGGCGCATCGGCCTTGCCGTCCCGTACCCATGTGGCCGATTCCAGTTGCGCCCACGCCTGATCGCTGATCGGTTTGGCAACCAGGTTCCGCAGTGTCGCCTGGTCAATCGGTTCGCCCCTGGCATTGATGCGAGTGCCGGTAACGGCACTGCCATCGGGCAGCACGTACACTGCGACGGGGCTGTCGCCGAAGATACCGGCGAAGGCGCGCACGCTCTTGCCCGCCTCGAATTCCTGCTTGAAGATGACACCCTGGCCTTCCAGCGCCTTGATGACCGGCGGTTTGTCTGTCGACCGGGCCTGACCACTGCTGGGCATCAGAATGAGAGGGGCTGCCGTAATGAAAGAGAAGAGCATACGCTGTGCAAGCATGGTAATTCCTTTTCTGAATTGAATTCGGTGAACCGGCCGTGATCAAAAATGGCGCGATATCGTGTCCTTGAGGCTGGGCATGGTGATCTCGCCCAGATGCATGTCGACCTGGCGCCCTTGCGCATCGAAGAACAATGTGGTGGGCAAACCGCGCGATCGCATTGCCAGCATGGTCTTGGAGTCGGAATCAAGCAATACCCCCGTCAGCTTCAGGCCTTCGCTGTCGAGAAAGGCCTGCGCCTGCTTTGCGCTTTCTCCCTGGTTGACCAAAACGAAGGTGACGCCCGGAAATGCGGTCTGCGCCTGTTCAAACACCGGCATCTCGCGCCGACATGGCGGGCACCAGCTCGCCCAGAGGTTGAGTACGACGGGGCGCCCTGTGTATTCGCTTAATGAAACAGGCTGCCCGTTCAGCGTCGCCAGTTGCAGATCTGGCAGCGGCGGCGCGGCACGCAACAGCAAAGCGAGCACCCCGCCTGCGACGGCCCATGCGACAACGCCGACCGTGACGCCCGCCAGCACAGGGCCGCGCAAGGCTTGAGCAGATCGGGTTCGCCACCAGATGTAAGCGACGGCCACCAGAACGCCGATCCACCAGACGAAACCACCGTCCCCGACGGCGATCATGGATCTGGGCGTGGCTGCGTAGTTTTCCCACCATTGCGCGATGTATGCCAGACGGGCTGCCAATAGTCCCCAAACCACGGCATCGAGAATCATTGATCCCGCGGCTTTGTAAGGCGCGTCGGGCGCCCGTCGACCGACGATTCGCGCTGTCAACCAGGCCAGCAGCACAGCGGCGATAACAGTGACGACGTGTATAGGAAATGGGCCGATACCGCTCATGACACACCCGCCGCATCCAGGCGCGCCAGAAATCCGCGCGCACTGATCTCGCCCACGACGCGCAGGTCGCGGCGTTCGTTGCCATCCGGCCCCACCAGTATGAGCGTGGGCGGCCCCATGACACCCCAGTGCTTGAGCAGCTCCTTATCCGTGGCATCGTTACGCGTCACGTCGGGTCGTACGACCTGCATACGGGCCATGCGGGCTGCGACGTCGGGGTCGCCGAGCACATTGCGCTCGATCAGATGGCAACTGACGCACCAGTCTGCGTAGAAATCAATCAAAGTCCATTGGCCGCGCGCAGCGCCTTCCAAAAGGCGTGCATCCACGTCGGCGACCGATTTCGCCTGAACATAACTGACCTTGGCGGTTGCGGTGGTTGCAGCCGGCGCGGCGCGCAGATGCGCCAAGGGCTGCAAGATGGCTTCGCCTCCTGAAGCGGCGCCCACGAGCATCAAGACGGACCACAGGCCGGTGAATGCCGCCGCCGAACGCAAGGCCCACGCCAGCCGCTGCCTGGCCGCCACGGCTTGCGCCCAGGCGACGAGCCCTACCGCCACCAATAATATCCAGCCGCCCCAGAGCAACAGGCTCATCGTGCCGGTCAGGAAACGCGTCAGCATCATCACCGCCATTGCAACCATGATGTAGCCAAAGGCGACGCGTACCCGATCCATCCACGCACCAGGCTTAGGCAGGACACGGGCTCCAAACACCGCAATGGCCAATAGCGGCAGGCCCATGCCCAGGCCGAGCGCAAACAGAGCCAGCCCGCCTTGGACCGCACTGCCTGTCTGACCTATGTACAGCAGTGCGCCCGCCAAGGGTGCGGTCATGCACGGACCGACCAAAAGGGCCGACAGCAAGCCCAGCACAGCCGCCCCGGTGACACTACCGCCTGAGCGTGCCGGCCCTGCTGCCTGGATGCGATTCATCAGGGCGGACGGCAAGCGCAGCTCGAACAGGCCGAATAACGAGCTGGCCAGAATGAGAAACAGCGCGGCGAAGGCGCCGAGCAGCCACGGCGATTGCAGTGTGGCTTGCAAGTTGGCGCCCGCCAGTCCGGCTGCCACTCCCACGGCGGCGTATGTGCCGGCCATCGCCAGGACGTATGATGACGACAGGATGAAAGCTCGCCGCGGCTTGGCCTGGCTGCCAACCACCATGGTAGAGACGATGGGAATCATCGGTAAAGTGCAAGGCGTAAAAGCCAGCAGCAGGCCGAATCCAAAAAACAGCAGCGTACCCGCGACAGGCCCCAGCGTCGCAAGCCGCTGAGCCGCTGCCTGATCCTCGCCGACACGGGCGCTCGAAGGTATGCTGGCCGAATCAGGCCTGCTCTCCAGGGCCGGCTCAGTTGGAGCGGGCTCAGGCGGTTGTTCGATTGCCTGCCCGTCAACTGCCGCGGCTGATGCTGCCGCGCTGATCTGTATGGCTTGCGGTGGATAACAGATGCCGTCTTGCGCACAACCTTGCCAATGCAGCGTCAGCGGGCCAGGCGCAGTCGCGGGAAAACGCAGGCGGGCGGTGTTGCCTGTATAGATTTCCGTGTCGCCAAAGAATTCGTCATGCTTGAGGGTTCCAGCAGGAAGCGTTAGTTTGACATCATTGTCTTGACCGTCGATCAGCTTGAGCGAATGGCGATATATATAGTAGCGATCGGCAACATGCCCCTGCGCCACGTACTCGTCGCCTTGTTGCCGCACCTGCTGCAACGTGAAGACATCCGTGGGTTCAAGAAACTCTGGCTCGCTGCCTAAAGAAAACAGGCTGCTGCCCGCCCAGGCGCTTCCCACGGCAAAACAACACAGAATCAACGCTGCACGAGCGATTCGATAAACAGACAAGCTGGACTCCTCCAGGTGATTTCCGTGGATAATGCACCCGCAGGATTAAGGGAAGTTTAAGGCACTGCGATTTGCCTATAAAAAGCCGGGCCGGGAATCAAGGCGGTGTGGTTTTGGGTGCAACAGGCAGCACAAGGCTGGCCTCAAGGCCGGGGCCATCCCGCTTCAGAAGCTCAAGCCCCCCGCCATGCCGGCGCGCAATTGTGTCGACAATCGACAGGCCCAAACCGTTGCCTGGCATTTTTGTATCTCCACGCCAGAATCGGTTAATGGCCTGAACCCGGCCTTCGGCATCCAGACCGGGGCCTTCATCAAGTACGCTGATCCGCAGGGTTCCATTGCTCTGCGTTTCGAGGCGAACAATAATGGGCGTGTCCGCGGGCGCATAGCGTATCGCATTATCAATCAGGTTCTGAAGGGCGGTGAGCAAGAGGGGGTGGGCAACACGTACCGGACGGGAATCGGCAGCCCCTTGCACGACTACCCGGCTTGTGGCCTCGCCGTGAAGAGGCCGCATAGCCTGAATCGCCGCGTACACCGCGTCAACCGGATCACTGGCTTCCATTCCGAGAGGCTGATCTTCCTGTCGCGCCAGTTCAAGCAAACGTTGAAGAATAGTCTGCAATTGGCGCACCCCTTCATCGGCTTTGGCCAGTGCGGCCTCTAGCGTTGCGCCTTCACCGGGCCGTTGCGAAGCCAGCTTGGCAACCTGAATGTGTGTCTTCACGCCTGTAAGAGGGGTGCGCAATTCGTGTGCCGCATTGTCGGTGAAACGGCGTTCACGCACGATTGCGGCCTGCAACCGCTCAAGTAACCGCTCGATAGTATGCACAAGTGGACGCAGCTCGACCGGAGCCTTTACGTCTGGCAACGGGCTATCGTCACCCGGGCGGCGCCGTGCCAATAGAAGACGAATACGTTCTACGGGGGCCAACCCACGAGTAATGCCTATCCAAAGCACGATCAAACTTCCGAGCAAAGCGACAGCAAAAGGCAACCCCGCGGATAGAATCAGCTCGTTTACCAAGGCCTGCCGGACGTCGATGCTGTCTGCCGTGGCAATTTGAATATTGCCCTGGCGCAGTACGTAGGTACGCCACCGCTTGTTGCCGTACCTGTGCGTGCCAAACCCTACAGGAGCCTGGGCCAAGTTCGGGCTGCCTGCCGTACGGGCGAGGGCTTCGACCACGACCTCGCCACGCACAAGACTCACCTCGCACGCCACCCCGTCGCGCGCCACGACCCCCAACGGTTGATGGCTGGCTGAGGCGATATTTCCCGGTTCGGGAAACTGGGCGACCAGCCCGGCCACCATCCGGGCCGACGCGGCCAGGCGACTATCCAGCGCGTCGCGCAAGGACTGGCGCGCGTCCATGAACATCCAGCCAGCCACCGCGGTCCATAGCAGCGACAGTGACATGCCGATGATCAACAGCAGCCGCAGGCGCAGGCTCATGGTTCTTCCACCTTCCGGGCTGTGCCCAGTCTGTAACCGAGCCCCCGCACTGTTTCAACGATATTGTTTCCAAGCTTGCGCCGTAAATGATGTATATGAACATTGATCGCATTGCTTTCCAGATTCTGCTCGTAACCGTAGACACTATCGCAGAGCTGTTCAGCACTTAGAATGGCTTCGGGGTTCTGCAGCAAGGCGCGCAGCAGCGAAAGCTCGCGGCGGGCCAGTGTTATCGGTGTACCGGCAAGCCAGACTTCGCCTGTTGAGGCGCAAAAAGTCAATGCCCCGTGGTCGATAAAGTCTTTGCTGCGACCTGCTACCCTGCGTGTCAGCACGTGCAGACGAGCCTGCAGCTCATCCAGATCGAAAGGCTTGACCAGGTAATCATCGCCTCCGCCCAGCAGCCCTTGTACGCGATGATCCAGCGCGTCGCGGGCCGTCAGAATAAGGACGGGAAGGTCGCGGCCTTGGTCGCGCCAGCGGCGCAATACCATCATGCCGTCCTCATCGGGCAGCCCAAGATCCAGGATGCAGACATCAAAATGCGAGGTCGCCAGGGCAGCGTCCGCCAAGCTTGCGGTATCGACATGATCGATCGTCAGGCCATGCAACTTCAAGCCGGCCACAACACCGCTCGCCACCAAGGGATCGTCTTCAACGAGCAAGATATGCATTCCAACCTTCTATTCTTCGGGGGCTAAAAGTGGCTTGGCATGTTACGGCGACAAGCAAAAAGCTTACCAGTACCACCCTGTTCCAGGATCAAAAGCGCCGGGTGAATTTGGCCAAGCTATTACCGTAAAAGCGCTCCTTGTGAGGACTGGACGAGCCTTTGGCGACTTTGGGAACCCCGGCAGCGCTGTGGGTAATTTAGTTAGCGCCCCTGATGTGATTCGAACTCGCCCGAGATGGGATCGCGCTCGAACAGAGTGTGAGTAGCCACATCGAAGTGGGCCCCGTGTAATGTCAGCAAACCGGCTTTGACACCTTCTCGCACGCTGGGGAAGGTCATTAAATTCATCAGGCTGTGTTCGACAACGGCGCGCTCAAGCCGTTGGATCCATGCGTCGTGATCGTTATCACGGGAGCCTAAGTGATCGGCGATTGGCGTAAGCTGAGATATCCATGAGCCAACGAGATCATGTTCAGTCACCGAAGACGATTTGTCGGCAAAGGCGTGGATGCAAGAGCAGTGGGTATGGCCTAGCACGATAATATGTTTGACCTTCAGAACTTCAATGCCGAATTCGATTGCCGCGTTAGTGTCGTCAGCGGCGTGCTGCCCTTCGGCCATCCACTCGGGTACGAAATTGGCGACGTTGCTCACCACGTACATTTCACCCGGCGCTGTACCGAAGATCGATTCGGGCGATACGGGTGAGTCGGCGCAACTTATGACCATGACCTCTGGCGGCCGTTCACCGTCATCGGGCTCTGTCTGTTGAGTCAACTCCTTCGTAAAACGTCCATTTAAGTACGATCTGTAGCCTTTGATGAGTTGTTTTGGGAACATCTTGAACCGCCAAAGTTGATGAGGAAGTGCTTTAATTCTATATCCTCGAATATCGGACCGCCTGATTGCTGCGCCTCATTTTTCTTTATCGGTTCGTGCCATTCAAGATAACGAGGCGTTGACGTTTCAGGGCTAGGAAAAGACTTCTCTCTCTGTCGCCCGCAACAGTAGCTGATTAAGAGGGGCAACGAGCTGGGTGTGCTGGATAGTGATGGCGTAAAAATGTTCGGAGAGTTGGGAAGACTCGCCGATGTGCACCAGTTGGCCGGAGTGCAGTTCGTCTTGCACCACGACTTCGGGCAGCACCGTGATCCAGCCGCTGTCACGCGCCACCAGCCGCAACATCGTCATATCGTCGATTTCCGCCCGGAGCCTAGGCTGCACGCCAGCCGAAAAACACAAGGCATCGAACTGCGCGCGCACGCTGTGTCGCGTGCTTGGCATGGCCATTTCGACGGCGTCAAGGTCTTCCGGGACACGCAATGTCGTGCCCGACCAGCGATCCGCACGGCCAACCAACGAGATGACTTGGCTGCCGAGAAAACGTGAAGATACCGGTCGGGCGGGGTCGGGCGGGACGGGTTCATTGGCGAGCACCACGTCCAGTTGATGGCGCAACAGGCGCTCCACCAGCGTCTGTAACGGCCCGGAGTCCACGGAAAGAACTACCGTCGGGTCGCGAAACAAGGGGCGCAGCCAGTTGACCTGAAAGTTGCGCGACATGGTCGACACGCTCCCCACACGCACATAGGTCGTGCCTTCGTCGCGGCCTTCGAGCCACCCCAGCATTTGCTCACCCAGCCCGAAGATGTTCTCGGCGTAGGCAAAAACCTGTTGCCCCGTGGCGGTCAATTCCAGATGCCGTCCACGTCGATCAAACAAAGGTCTGCCCAGGCGATTCTCCAACTGCTTGATTTGTGTGGAGAGCGCGGACTGGGAAATGTGTATCTGTTCGGCCGCGTGCGTGAGAGATCCCTTCTTCGCCACGTGCCAGAAGTAGAACAAATGTCTGAAGTTAAGTTGACTGATATCCATTGCTGATATTCGTTGTTCTATTTTAAAGAACGGTTCTATATTATAAATGTAATTTACAGAACGAATAAAACCTTGAAGAATACATCCGTTACCTTCGGGAGAATATGTATTGAGTCAGTTGTACGAGTTGAATTTTGCGTTGGCGCTAGTGCCCGCCGTACTGATGTCGGCCGCTTCATTCTGGGCATGGCGCAGTCGTTCGCCGCTACTGCGTATGTGGCGACAGTTCAACACGCTCGCGTTCATCGCATTGGCCTTTTCACTGGCGGGGCTCGTCTCCGAGCTGATGCAGGTGTCGACGCGCGATGCGGGCGGGCCGGTTCTGGATGGCTGGCTTGCCACGAATCAATTCGGTGCCTGGGTAAGCCTTCTGGTGCAGTTGCTTGGTGGTGCCATTGGCATCTACTCCTCTAACCATTTGAAAGGCGAATCGCGTCAACCGGTGTACATAACCGCCTTGGCCGCTGTACTGGCCGCCGTACATCTTCTGTTGCTGGCCAACCATTGGGTTGTCTTGATCGCCGCGTGGGCCATCATTCAATATGCGATGCATTATCTGTTGTGCTTCTACAACGATCGGCCCTTTGCTTTGCTGGCGGCGCACAAGAAAAGGGTGACGGATCGCGCGGCTGACGCGCTCCTGATTGCCGCCGCGATTCTTGCGTGGTCGCAGGTGGGCAGTGGGTCGTTCTCCGCCCTGTGGGCATACATCGCCGCTGGCCACGCTTCGGCAACTCTTGCCTGGAGCGGCATCTGCCTGGTGTTGGCTGTTATCGCACGTACGGCGCTGATGCCGGTGCACGGCTGGCTGGTTCAGGTCATGGAAGCGCCCACGCCCGTATCGGCACTGCTGCATGCCGGGGTGGTCAATCTTGGGGGGTACGTGCTGGTGTTGTTTGCTCCCTTGCTTGGCGTGTCGCTGGTGGCGCGCTGGCTGCTGGTGGTATTCGGGCTGGTTTCCGCGATGGTGGCGGGGCTGGTTCTGCTGACACGTGTCAGCCAGAAAGTGCACCTGGCGTGGTCCACGATCGCGCAGATGGGCTTCATGCTGCTCGAATGCGGTTTGGGTCTATATCTGTTCGCCGCGCTGCATCTGTTGGGGCATTCGCTTTACAAGGCGCACAACTTTCTGAATGCGTCCAGCGCGGTAAGGGAGTCCAACCGCAAACTCATCACCGGAGAGGCCCGGAATTCGGGCTTGAGCATGATCGTTGCGGTACCCGCGGCACTTGTTATCGTATTTGCGCTTCAGGCTTTGATTGGCAGCCATGCCTGGCCATGGTGGTGGAGTGCGGTCCTGGCTCTTGCTTGGGCGCCGCTTCTGTGGGTTCCCAAGGACGGGGCGGACCGTTCCAGCGTAGTGCCGTCCCGGATAGCCACGGCGCTGGCAGCCGCCGTTTTCCTGACGATCGCCACCAGCATCATGGATCACGTGCCGGTTGGCACAGGTAATGATCCACTAAATGCCGCGGGCATCGTCGCCTTGATCGGAATGGGCCTGATGTACCTCGAAATGACAGCTTTCCAGCTTTGGCCGCAGTCGCTCGTGACCGTTCGCCGCTGGGTATATGCGGGCTTTTATATGGATGAAGGCTATACCCACTGGGTATTAAGGCTCTTCCCTGCCCGCTGGGCTGGGGCCGACAGCAGGGCGGAACTGCCCCCCTGGAGCCTGTGCGAATCGGGCTATGGGCGGTCTAAATCATGAGTTCTATCATGCTTGCAACCGTCTCCGAGAACGATCCCACAACCACGGCCACCGAGCCTGATGATGTCATGCGGCAAGATGCTGCGTCGCGTGCGTGCTCGCGCATCATGCCCGCTTGGCCGCTGGACCAGGCGGTGGCGGTCAATCCACACTGGCGTCGCATCGATATGCCGATCCGCCGCGTCGCGTCGCGCCTGGCCGTTCTGGGGGACTTTCACGTATTCCCCCAACGGGATTACATCAAACAAGAGTGGGAGGCAGGCCGTATTACGCGCGCAGACCTCGACACCGTACTGGAGCGCTACGCCGCGCGTGAAGCCAATGCCGTAACGGCCCAGCAATGCATCGAAGCGTTGGCGAACCCGCCGTGCGTGCGCCGCGAGCCATTGCTGGTGGATCTGCTTGACGACACGGAACAGAAGAACAGGCGCTGGCCCTGGCGGGCGGCGCTCGTGTTCCAGATAAGTCAGACGTGCGCGACCTACTTCGACCGTCACGAGGCGCATTGGCGTGCTTCGGGTAGCCGCAGCCTGTATGGTTTCTGGCGCGAAAGCATGGTAGGCGATCATGGTCTCAGTTCAAGGTTGGGCCTGCCCGGATTCATGAAGCAACTGCGCACGCTGCCGTTACAGGCTGACGATGCCATGCGCTGGGCGCTGGCCGAGCTTTCGTTGGCGGGATCGGTTTGGGAAGACTATTTCGAGGCGTCGCTGCTGTCGATTAACGGCTGGGCGTCGTGGTGCGCCTATGTGGGCTGGCAGAAGATTCCTGCCGGCCAGGACGATCCGCGCCTGCGCGAGCTACTGGCTTGCCGCCTCGCGTGGGAGGCATTGCTTGCCCGCTCTGTACCGTCGGCTCAACGGCGCGGAGCAATCGCAGCGCTTGACGCGAACTGGCGGGAATTTGACCGACGTGTTGCCCAAGCGGATGCGGCGCTTCTGGTGGACGAACTTTGGCAACAGGCGCTCGAAGCAAGCTTCCAGCGCGGGTTCGCCCACACACTGCGCATGCCTGTGGCGTCAGATGCGGTACCAGAACCAGAGGTTCAGGCCGTTTTCTGCATCGATACGCGCAGCGAGCTTATGCGCCGTTCGCTGGAAGCGATATGGCCCGGCGTCCAGACACGCGCGTTTGCGGGGTTCTTCGGCCTTCCCCTTCATTACAACCTGTTGGGTACCGACATTCACCGGCCCCAGTTGCCAGGGTTGGCCTATCCCAGTATTTCGGCGCAGGATGCGGTAACAGCGGTGGGCGAGGCCGTTCCTGACGATGAGGCGAGATCGGAGCAAGTGCGGGTGGCTCGTTGGAAGCGGCTGGCACGGCTCGACCAGTGGTTGGGCACTGTGCGCTGGTCGAACGCAACCTTTTCTTTCGTCGAAGCGTTTGGTGTCGGCTATCTCCCAAAGATCGCGCATTGGATCAGGCCCCCGGCGAAACCGCGCACGAATATGGATCATATTGGTTTGCCCACCTCTTCCGAGGATCAGTGCCGGCCGATGCTTGTAGGGCTCGATATCGAGAAACGGGTGGAATTGGCCGCCGACGCCTTGCACACAATGGGGCTCGACGATCGTCTGGCTCCATTGGTCATATTGTGCGGCCACGCCGGGCACAGTACCAATAACGCACATGCGTCGACGCTCGACTGCGGGGCCTGCTACGGGCGGCCGGGCGAGGCCAATGCGCGTGCGCTGGCTCTCTTGTTGAACGATCCGTGGGTGCGTGAAGGGCTGCGCCTGCGTGGAGTTCATATCCCACCCGAGACGGTCTTCATGGGTGCATTGCACAATACGACCACCGATGAAGTGACAGGTTTTGACCTTGATCTTCTGTCGCCCGAAGCACGGGCACGCTGGGAGAAGATGGAGCACGTCTTTGCGCAGGCGGGCGACCGTATTCGCCGCGAGCGCGCGCCGGCGCTGTGGATGGACAGAGACCTTGCACCCGGCGCGTTACTGACATCTTTCCGGCGCAGGGCCAATGATGGCTCCCAGACCAGGCCGGAGTGGGGGCTTACCCGCAATGCGGCATTCATTATCGGTCCGCGTGACCGTAGCCATGGCAGGGCGTTCAATCGCGCTTTTCTGCATGACTACGATGCACAGTTCGATGCCGACGGTAGCGTGCTAGAGAAGCTTATGATGGGGCCGATGCTGGTCACCAATTGGCTTTCCTGGCAGTATCACGCCTCGACCTGCGACCCGCTGCACTATGGCGCGGGCAACAAAGTTCTGCATAATGTTGTCGACGGCCACGTGGGGGTATTCGAAGGTAATGGCGGTGACCTCCGTATCGGTTTGCCCAAGCAGTCTGTGCACAACGGCGAAGGCTGGTATCACCAGCCGGTTCGCCTGACCGTAGTGATCGATGCGTCTGCGGCTTCAATTGAAACCGTTATTGCCCGCAATACCTTATTGGGCCAATTATTCGACAACGGCTGGATGTTGCTGTGGCGGTACGAGGGAGATGCGTTGCTGCGCTATGAGCGCGGTCGATGGCAACCACTTGACCTGTGACGTTTGTACACAGCAAGGCATCTGATAATTGGGGAAAACCCTCAGTTTGTGCTAAGTCTTTGCTCATATTCTTTGTCTGACGGCATCAATGGAGATCGTTTATGTTAAGGACTATGAGCACAGCGTCCGTATTTCTGCTGGATGGCATGTTATCCGTCGGACTGGGCTGCGCGGGCGCACTGCGTAGCGCGGCGGTCGGCTTTCAACACTCGCCCGCTGGAATATTCCTGCGTGAATTCGCAGTGCAGCCGCGTACCGTCGGGGCGGTCTGGCCAAGCTCGTCGAGACTGGCGCGGGATATGGCGTCATTCGTGCCAACCTTGGGTGACGGGTTGGTTGTGGAACTGGGGGCGGGGACGGGTACGGTGACAAAAGCGCTGCTGGATAAAGGGATGCCGGCGGATCGCCTTCGCGTCGTCGAACGGTGCCCTGTGTTTGTTCGCCATCTACGGCAGCGCTACCCTTTCATGGACGTCATTGAAGGCGATGCCGCCATGCTTGACGACCTGCTGCATGACGATGTGCCGGTGACCACGATTGTTTCCAGCTTGCCGCTGCGCTCGTTGGCCCGCGAAACGGTATCGGCAATCGTCGGTCAATGGCGCAAAGTATTGCCTCTGGGCGGGCGCGTGGTGCAATTCACCTATGCGCTGACCAACGGGCCTGCCGAACCCCTTCCGGGTTTTGTCGAATACGAAAGCCATATTATTTGGGGCAACTTGCCACCCGCAAAGGTGATGGTATTCATACGTACGGCTTAGCACGACCCAGCCCCGAAATGCCTGTTATGCCAATCAACGCAATAACCCCGAAAGCCGATCCGGCAAAAAAGGTGTACGACGCGCCAAAGGTGCTCCACAGCAGGCCGGCTAGCACGCTTGCGAAAAGGGCCGCGATACCGCATGCAAGATTGAAGAAACCGTAGGCCGTGCCGCGCAGGTCGACGGGTGCGAACTGCGCCACCATGGCACCGAGCAGGCCTTGCGTCATACCCAAATGCACGCCCCAGAGCAGCGCGCCGAAAAACACGAACCGCCAGTCGTCGGTGGTGGCGAGCACCAGGTCGGCCACGACCAGGGTGGTGAACCCTGCCGCGAGCAGCCGCTTGTCGTCGATGCGGTCCGACAGTTTGCCAAAGGGGTAAGCCGACAAGGAAAAGGCAAGACTCATCACGACAACGACCAGGGGAGCAAAGGTGAGGGCGACACTGCTTTGCTGCGCCTTCAGAATAAGAAAAGCTTCGCTGAATCGCGCCAGCGTGAATGTCACGCCGATGCCGACGACCCACCAGTATGGCCGCGCCAGGCGTTTCAGGTTTTCCCCGCGGATGGGATTGGTTCGTCTAGCCGTCTTCTTTGCCGAAGGCTCGCGCAGTCCCAGGGCCAACAGCGTCACGCTTGCCAGCGCGGGCAGGGTGGCGATCCAGAAAACCGTGCGGAAATGATCAGCCCATAGAAACATGAAACCCACGCCCAGTAACGGGCCCAACATCGCCCCGGTGGCGTCGAGCGCGTGGCGCAGGCCGAATGCTGCGCCCCTGGCATCGGCGGGGGTGGCGTCCGCCACCAAAGCATCCCGTGGCGCCCCGCGAATTCCCTTGCCGATGCGGTCCACCAGGCGGGCGGCCAGAACCGTGTCGATAGTGGTTGCCAGGGCGAAAAAGGGCTTGGTCAGCGCGGCCAGCCCGTAGCCGAGCAGCGCCAGGCCCTTGCGTTTGCCCAGGTAGTCGCTCAACACCCCCGAGAAAACCTTGATGATAAGCGCCGTGGACGTGGCAAGCCCTTCTATCACGCCGACTTCCAATGCGGTTGCTCCCAGTGTCGTGACCAGGAACAACGGCAGCAGGCTGTGAATGAGCTCGGACGACACGTCCATCAAAAGGCTGACGAAACCCAGCACCCACACAGTGCGCGGCACTGTGCGCAAAGGTGGCGTGGGGGCCGCGACGAGAGGCTGGTCTGTCTGACGCATCAGTTTGCCGATGGTGAGTGATGCGGGTTGTACAAGGGAAGGGCGAACGTCACGGTAAGGCCGGTGCGCGCCGCCGTGTCGGTGAAACCCAGTTCGACACGAGCGCCCGTCCGGTCGGCGATCGCCCGGACAATGGAAAGGCCCAGCCCCGAACCCATCTGGTCGGAACCCAATATGCGGTAGAACGGGTCGAAAACGCGGCTTTTTTCGCTTGCGGGAATGCCTGGCCCGGTGTCCGATACCGTCACCACCGCTTCGTTGGTATCGGTGGTAACGGACAGGTCGACCCGCCCGTTTGCGGGCGTGTATCGAATGGCGTTGTCTGTCAGGTTCTTGACGACCGTCGTCAGATCCAGTTCGCTGATCCGCACGATGGCATCGGGGCCTTCCAGCACGCCCACGTCTATGCCCTTGGCGCTGGCTTGTGGAATCAGGTCTTCAAGCACTTTGCGAAAGGCGCTCCTGACCGATACCGCGGATTCGGCCCGCCTTTCCGTCGATTGCGCCTTGGACAGGCTCAGCAACTGGTTGAGCAGGTTTCGCCCCCGCTCAATACCTTGCCGCACGACTTTGAGCCGTGAACGCGCCTCGTCGGACATCTCGGCCTGGTCAAGCCTTTCCGCCTGCAGCGACAACGCGGTCAACGGCGAGCGCAGCTCGTGCGCGGCGTCGGCGACGAACCGCCGCTGGGTGTTGATGGATTCGGCAACGCGCTCGAGCAGCCGATTGAGCGCCCGTACGAACGGGCGCACTTCCGTCGGAAGGTCGTGGCTCGGCATGGGGCGCAGGTCTTGTTCCGAACGCTCGTCGATCTGGGCGGCCAGCTCGATGATGGGGCGAAACATCTTTCGTATCAGGCTGATCAGGATAATGAGCAGCACGGGAACGAGAACGAAAAACGGGGTCAGTGTGCGCATGGCGCTGTCATAAGCCATGTCGTCGCGGTCTTCGGTCAGTTGGGCAATGGCGATTTTCGGGCCCGATTTGGTCGCCTTGATCAATACACGGTATGTTTTGCCGTTGACGCCCAGCGTGTGCAGCCCTTCGCTCAAATCCCCCGGCAGTGCCAGGGCATTGTGTCTTCCCTTGCCGCCCAGGTATTGAACGAAAATGGTCGAATCGTTATCGCTGTCGTCGAGCCTGATGCCATTTTGGGAAACCGCCGATGGAATGTCTTGCCTGGTCGCAAGCGCGGCAATCTGATACAGGACATCGTCCTGCAGTTCGTGAGCCTCGACAAACGCGGAAATAAACGAAAATGTGCCTGCGGCGACAGCGACGACGGAGATGGCGAGAAACAGTACGAATGAAAGCTTGAGTTGTACCGAGGCGTTCAGGCGTTCTTTGAAACCATCCATCCCAGCCCCCTGACATTTTCTATGACCCCGCTGCCCAGCTTCTTGCGCAGTGCGTGAATGATGTATTCGACGGCGTTACTTTCGACCTCTTCGCCCCATCCATAAATACGATCCTCGAGCTCGCTTCTCGAAAGAATGGCGCCGGGGCGCGCAAGCAAGGCATGAAGCAATGCATATTCACGGTGGGTCAGCCGTATGGATTCGTTTCCCATGACAGCCGCTTCGCGTGTGGTCGGGTCCAGAGTGACAACGCCGTTCGACATGACAGGCGCGCCGTTACCCTGCTTGCGTCGCAGCACGGCCCGCATGCGCGCCAGCAGTTCCGGCATGTCGAAAGGTTTGAGTATATAGTCGTCCGCACCGGCATCCAGACCCTGGAGGCGCTGTTCGAGCGCATCGCGCGCTGTCACGATCAACACCGGCACAGGATTATTGGTAGCGCGAATGGCCTTTAACACTGCCTGTCCGTCTTTGCCCGGCAGGCCCAAATCAAGCAGCATAATGTCATACCGCTGGGTATGTATGGCCACCAGTGCCTTTAAACCGTCTTTTACCCAGTCTGTGGCATATGATTCATCGCGCAACGCGCTTTGAATGGCCTCGCCTATCATGGTGTCGTCTTCGACCAGCAATACTCTCATTGTGCTGTTTCCCACAAGTTGTTAGCGGTGTGTCGCATTCAACACATGCTTGCCATAAATAATAATGCGCGGAATTGCAAAAACGAGCAGGACGGCAGCAATGACGACCAACAGGGCACTGGTCGGAAGCGCACCAAGCGTATGGGTCATCTGATTGAACCCTTTTCCTGTGCCATAGCCAACCATTGCAATGATACTTGCCCAAATAGCGGACCCAAGCAGATTCAAGGCTAAAAATCGGGTTCTGGGCACACCGCTGGTTCCGATGGCGAATGGGCCAATTATGCGCAACCCGTACATGAAGCGTACGAATAGAATCAAGGAGACGTGGTGACGCATCAGTAACGCTTTAACCCGATCAGTGCGAGGTTTCAAGCGTGGGAATCGGCATAGAATCCTGTTGCCATAGACATGGCCCAAATAAAAGAAAAGTTGATCGCCAAGAAACCCGGAGACCGCTGCGGTCACAATAACCCATGGCAGCCAAAGGTAGTGTTGTGATGCCGCGGCGCCCGCCGCGACCAACACGGTTTCGCCCTCAAGAAAAGTGCCTACGGCTACTGACACGTAGCCATAGTGGTGAATCAGGCTTACGATGTCCATCATTGTTTGCTAATGCGCATAGCGCGCGGCCTTGGGTCGAAATGCAAGCAGCCAGAGCAGGATAAACCCGATCAGCGCGGCGGATGCACTGTAACGGCTCAAGGCCAGCCCGCCGGATGTTATCGGCTTGTCCAGGAAGTCGCCCACAACAGCACCAAGCGGGCGGGTCAGAATGAATGCGGCCCAAAACAGCAGAGTGCGAGAGATTGTTGTCCGGTAGTATGCCACCGCCACCAAAGCAAGCAAGGCCCCAAACACAACGGCGGCACCGGTGTAGCCCATTCCCATTGTGTCTGCCGTCCAGTCGCCCAACGCGGTACCCAGCGTCTGCGAGAACATGATGGTTATCCAATAGAACAACTCCACCCTCGGTGTGCTGACTGTATTGACGGAAACGGTACCCGTGTTTCGATACCAGACATACAAAGATGCCAGAAGCAACGCCAAGAGTATGCTGGATCCGCCGGCATAGCCGATGCCCAAGGACCGATCCGCGAAATCAGCCAGGGTGGTGCCCACAGTGGTCGTGGCAATGATAGTCGTCCAGTACAAAAGTGGGTGAAATGACCTTGATTTTATTTGTGCGGCCACGGCCGCCAGAAAGATAACGGCAAAGATGCCCGTTCCTACCAAATATCCCAAATGCATTGACATTGATACAGCATCTCCGCCCGTTTCCCCCAGCGTGGTCGCCGCTATTTTTACCAGCCAGAAACCTAACGTGACTTCTGGTACTTTGGCTAAAGCGTGCTCAATCGGTTCATTCATTTCATAAGGCTCCTTGGGCGTTGCGATCAAGCCTCATCGCGCATCATCTCCGGAGACCGCATGTAAGGCTTGACAAGAAAACGCTGCCAGTATGTCTGTAAAAACTTAGATAAAACTTAGGCGCTCATTTTCGACGGAGCCAGCCGTTATGAGCACGCGTGCAGCACGCTGATTGCCATGAAAATATGCCAACCAACGGCACAAATACGAATCAATATTGTTTGTCTTCGTGACGTAAATTAATTATCATTCGCTATTAGCACGTTTTGGCATTTCGGATCTATACATGAATAAAATTTTGTCCTCGCTGGTGTTGATTGTGGGCTTGTCGGCCACAGCCTTCGCGGCGGAGTATCCTATCGGCAAACCTGTCGACCAGGGCGGCATGGAAGTCGCGGCGGTATTTCTGCAGCCCATCGACATGGCACCAGCAGGCATGATGCGCCCAGCCAAGGATTCCGACATACATCTCGAAGCAGACATCCACGCGCTCGCCCGCAACCCTAATGGCTTCCCCGAAGGGGCGTGGATGCCGTATCTGGTCATTCACTATACGCTGCAAAAAATGGGGTCGACCAAACCGCTCTCAGGTGAGCTGATGCCCATGGTGGCCAACGACGGCCCGCACTATGGCGATAACGTCAAACTCGACGGGCCTGGCAAATATACGCTGACGCTGCTTGTCGCACCGCCCTCGGCTAGCAAGACAACCCACTTTGGCCGACACATCGACAAGGAAACTGGTGTAGCCCCCTGGTTCAAGGCCTTCAAGGCAAAGTACGAGTTTGTATATGCGGGAACGGGTAAAAAAGGTGGTTACTAGGCTGTCGCGTTCGGTGGGAATGTGGCTGGCGGGTTTGGGCCTGATGCTGGGTCTGAATGGCAACGTGTATGCCGATGGGTTGCCTACATTCACGCTCACGTTTCGGGCCGACGGCACGTTTGATCCAGTGCGTCTTGAAGTGCCATCAGGGCGTTTCAAGCTGGTACTGATCAATGACAGTAAAGAACCGGTCGAATTTGAGAGCCTGCCCTTGCGTAAGGAAAAAGTGATGGGGCCGGGCGTCAAGTCGTTTGTCGTGATTACCATCTCGCGTCCCGGACAATACCCGTTTTTCGACGATTTTCACCAAGATGTGAAGGGCACGCTGGTGGTTGTCCCCAAGAAATGAACACAATGGCATAACCATGGATCAAGTGGCATTTATCGTCTGGCGGGAAAGCGTCGAAGCTTTGCTGGTAATAGGCATCCTGTTTACCTGGCTACGTACAACCCCTCAAGGGCGCAAGGGGTTGCCTTGGCTGTGGGCGGGTGTGTTTGCTGGCTTGGGGCTGGCAGTGCTACTCGCATTGGTCCTTTTGGGCGTATCGACCTGGTTGTCTAGCGAAGGGCAGGAATGGTTTCAGGCCATTATGGCGCTGGTGGCCTGCGTGCTGGTGGTGCAAATGGTCGTGTGGATGCGGCGCCATGGCAGAACGCTGAAAAAAGAGCTCGAAGGGGGTATGCGCGCCGAGCTCGACCAATCGAACTGGTGGGGCCTACTGGTGCTCGCTATGATTGCCGTGGCCCGCGAAGGCAGCGAGACCGTCGTGTTTTTGTACGGCACCATTGCCGCAGGCGATAGTGCCGGCATGGCATGGCGATTGGCATTGGCCGGCGTCGGGGGATTTGCAACAGCGCTTTTGACTTTCTGGATTCTGCAGTTGGGCGGCAAACTCATTACATGGCGCCGTTTTTTCAAGCTCACCGAGATATTCCTATTGCTGTTGGCCAGCGCGTTGCTTGTGGGGGGGCTAGACCATTTGGTGTCGCTAGGCGTTTTGCCTACGCTGATGGACCCGGTGTGGGATAGCTCCTGGCTGCTTGGTACGTCTGGTGGCCTTGGTAAGGTGCTGGCTGATTTCGCAGGATACCGCGCTTATCCGGCACTGTCCGAACTGCTGATCTGGCTCGGCTATTGGTTTTGCGTCTTCTATTTGCTTCGACGCACTGGCGGGTCGGGTACCTTGCCAAAGGGGAAATCGACAGTACGGGTGGCGAACGCGACACGGCAAGCATGACAGCGCTAGCCACAGCAGCCGCGAGATGCGCAGGAGCCCTGCGTGATCATGCGCCGCTGTTGCGAAAGCTTCAATGGGGCATTGTCTGCTTCTATTTGTTCCTGCTCATCGTCCCCGCCATGCTTCCTTTGCCCGGTCGCACAGCATCGCTGTTTAACAACTTGACCATTTTCGCCCAATTTGCGTTTTGGGGCGTTTGGTGGCCATTCGTTCTGGTATCCATTCCTTTATTCGGGCGATCATGGTGCGGTCTGTTTTGTCCCGAAGGGATGTTGACCGAATGGGCTAGCGAACGGGGCAGGGGATTGGCCATTCCGAAATGGATGCGTTGGGGAGGTTGGCCATTTGTGGCTTTTGCCCTGACAACCATCTACGGTCAGTTAGTTAGCGTATATCAGTATCCCTGGGCCGCCCTTGCCGTGCTTGGCGGGTCTACCGCTGCTGCCATGGTTGTCGGTTTTCTATACGGTCGTAACAAACGCGTCTGGTGCAAGTATCTTTGCCCGGTCAATGGCGTGTTTAATCTGCTCGCCAAACTTGCTCCCTGGCACTACAAGGTCGATGAAAAGGCCTGGCGCCATCCCACCCGCCGTACAGCATCTATCAATTGCGCTCCGCTGGTTCCCCTGAGACATATGAAAGGTGCGGGCGAGTGCCATATGTGCGGCCGCTGCGCCGATTACCGTGGCGCCATTACCTTGGTGCCTCGCTCGCCCGAATCCGAGATCGTCACTGTCGGCGCGGGTGACGGCTGGCAAACCGTGTTGATCGTATTCGGTTTGATGGGCTTGGCGGTAGGGGCATTTCTTTGGAGCGCCAGCCCGTGGTTCGTAACACTGAAACAGGCTGCCGCGCTATGGCTGATCAACCATAATGTTTTCTGGCCATTGGCGCAAAACGCGCCATGGTTTGTGCTGACACATTACCCAACCGTTAACGATACATTTACTTGGCTGGACGGCGCCGATATTCTGGTTTTCATATTTGGTGCAACGGTCGTGGTAGGTGGCCCTCTTTACTTGACGCTGTGGCTGGCTAACCATGTTGTGCCGCAACCGCGCAAGGCTCAGGTCGTACCCAGCGGTTCCGCTGCGCGGGCCACAAAGAGCGAGGGGGTGCATAAGCTTGCCTTGGGCCTCATCCCTGCTGCGGGTGCTGGGGTGTTTCTCGGGCTCTCGGCCACTACGCTGACGTTATTGAAAAACGAAGGCGTGCCGCTCTACTGGGCTTCCAGTGCCCGGCTCATTTTGTTGTCATTAGCGGTGCTGTGGAGCCTGCGCCTGGTATGGCGCATTCTTGGCCAGCGCGGTGTGTCGTTGTCGCGCCACTGGATGGGTACCGGCATCGTTACACTGGGCCTTGTGCCATTCTGCACAGCCTGGGTATTGTTCTTTGCCGTCTGGTAGGCATGGTGGGTTGCGTCTGCAGCCCGAGTACGTTTTCCGTGTCCAACCTAATACCTGCCAATGCAACAGTCTAATAGCCCGACTGTGGTGCCTTGATTCTCAACTTGCGCCACATCATATACATCATCAAGGCAAAAAAGGCGCCATGCACAAGGCCGAATCCCGCCCAGAAACCCAGGCTGCCGGACTCGATCCAGCCCTGCGAGAGGTTCATCAGGTTCATATACAGCAGTCCGACCAGGCCCGCGACAAGCCAGTTGCCGGAACGCCCCAGCCTTGGATTCGCCGCACCCAAAGGAAGAGCCAGCAAAGCCAAATTCAAGACCGCCAATGGAAGCGACACGCGCCACATGAGCTGGCCCAGGGCCGCTCGACTGTTGTCATGAAACAGCATTAGTGTGGGCTGCGCCTTGAACTTGCGCTCGGCCTGCGCCCGCGCCTGTGCCGCCGATACATTGCCCTTGCTTTCCAGGCGAAACCCGTATTTCTTGAAATCGAACAGGCGGAAGCTTGATTTCCCCGGTTTGATGTCGTAGCGGCGCCCCGGTCCCAGTACCAGAAAGCGGTCGCCGTTGGGCTTGTTTTCGATTGTGGCGCTGCTTGCGGTGAATATACTGACCCAGTCGGGGTTGACTACCCGCGCGATGACGCGCCCCAGATCTTTACCCGGCTGGTTCGGAGCACTGGCGAAAAATACGCGTGTACCGTCATTCGTTTCGATGAACTGACCCACTCTTATCTTGGATACGTCCGACCGGTTCTGGTAGCGTTGCTGGTATTCCAGTATTTGACGATATGCCCACGGAGAAGCAATCAATGTCAGCATGGCAACGATCGCCGACACGGGAATCGCGCAACGCAAAGCCGGCCCCACCCAGTCGCGCAGCGACAGGCCGCTTGTAAACCACACTACCATTTCCGATTCGCGGAAACTGCGCGTCACGGTGGTTTGCACGGCAATAAAAAGCGATACCGCAAGAATCACTGGCAAGGCGTTGATGCTGGAAAACGCCGCCAGGCTAAACACCACGCCGGCGCCGATGCTGCCGCTGGCAGCATCGCCCAGCAGGCGCACCAGTAGTACGCTGAGCCACACCACAAGCAGCGTGGAAAACACTACTCCCGCATGGCTTGTGATTTCAGAAACGACGGAACGTTTGAATAAAGACATGGCGATACAGGCAAAATGTTCGGCGGGTGAGGTACCTGGCAGTTCGCAAACGGTGGCTCAGACCGGTAGTCCCCCGACGGACAAACCATATTTTTTCAACCAAACCGCCATATGCTCGCTGGAAAGCACGTCCAGCTCGGCGACGCGCTGAGCCCCCAACTCATCGCCCACTGGCTCGCTGGCTGGATGACACATCATCACACTGGTATGTTCGGCCACACTCAGCCACGTCTTTAGTAATCGACGGTACGCCTCGCTTCCACCCTGAAAGTCGTAGACCCCGAGAAAGTCATGATTCGCGGTAAAGTGAGCGCCCTGCACCAAGCGCATGAGGCCGGCCGATCCCAGCCCCTGAATAACACCAGCTTTGAAACGGAACGGCCCAGTAATACCCAGGCTGCCCGCACGTGTGTTGCGGACCCACACGCGCCTTTTCGGATAACGGCGCACGAGCTCGGCCATCAGGCACCCGCGTATCTGGGGCAGTTGATGCACATGCTGATGGCCATCGATGAAATCGGGCGGATGCCCCAACACAGCCTCGAAGTGGTCGAGCTGGCGCGCAATCTGATCCTGAATTTTGATTTCGTCGAGCTGGCCCAAATAACTACGCGCGATAAGTGCGAATATGGGCAGGTACAGCCCCCCTGGGTTCAGACCAGGTTCCAACTGCTCGGTAAAATTAAGATGCAGTCCAATTTGCAGGCCAGATAGGCTGAGCGCTTTTGCGTTGCGCACAAACGAACCGCCCCCCACCAAACAGCTGGTCGCACCAAGCCTGCCCATTTCGGCCAATTGCAAGACTGCCCTATCGATTCCGCAATGCATGCCGAAATCGTCAGCACAAACGACAATGCGCTTGGCGCCCTCCGTCATAGTATTCATGCAGCCCCTTTGACGCTCGCTTTTTTTGGTGGATTTTTGGGTATTCTGGGACAAAAACTGAAAGATTCGCCTGCGGGGATGAACCACGCCAGAAATTTTTGACTCTTGAGCGTGGCGGGCCTGGTCTTCAGAAACCTCAACTCGTAGAAGCTGTCCTTATCTCCGATTAGCCATAAGTTTGTGGAGCGCTGACTACACAATCGGTTCAGGAACGTACGCGGCGTGATCAGGAGTCTGGCGGCTTTGGCGGCATCGAACTTGCCCGCGTCATAGAGCTCCTTGCGCCAATTATCGTGCAGCGGGATCTTTGGGTTGGCCCAGTCGGAGACCACGATGGACGGTTTGGCCGCATGAAGATAAAAATTAAAGCCATAGTAATAATAATCAAGCATGACAATTTGGTCTGTGGGCTGATACCTACTACGTAACTGCTTGGCCAGACCTTTCGTGGACGGCCGTGGCGCTACGGCCAGAACAATGACGGCCACGACGCACAAGGCTACGGAAAGCGCCCAATGGCGGGACAACGACGCCAGGGTGCGCTGTGTGTTTTCGCCGGTGAGCCGAACGGCAAACACGTCCGCCAGAAAAAACGCGAACGGCGGCAGCAGCGGCAAAATATAGCCAATCAGTTTGGAGGAAGGGATCGAAAAAAAGATCAACACCACCAGGAACCAGGACACCATGAGGCCGCGTATCGCGCCGAATTCCGGGCTTTTCCAGTAAACGGACCGCGCCAGGCACCACACCTGTATCGACCATGGGAGCGTCAGTGCCAGCAGCACCGGAACGTAAAACCAGAAGGGCTGGCGATTGTTGAAGCTTGTTTCCAGGAAACGGTCGAACTGCTGATAAACGACGTAATAGTGGAAGAACCCTGGAAAACGCCATTCCATGTATGCCATCCAAGGCAGCGCCACGACTGCCAGAGCCACGAATCCCGGCCAGATGAACATCCGGCGCATCAGATCGAAACGTTTCCTGCCGGCCAGCCAGAACACGACAATGCCTCCGGGCAGAACAATGCCGATCAGCCCCTTGGACAGGAAACCAAGGCCGGCCGTTGCATAGGCCAGCGTCAGCAAAAGGCGATAGGGTCCGCCGGCTTCAATTCTGAATACGGCCGCCGCGCCCAGAACCACAGTAGCCGTGATGGCGGCCGCCACGGTCATGTCGAGGTTGGCGTATTGGCCGCCGCCGACGAAAAACGGCGCGGTCGCCAGAATGATCGCCGCCAGCACCGCGACCCGGCGGTTCGCGAAGGTCTTCAGGAACCAGAAAAGCATGGCCACCATCAGGGTGGCGGCAAGCACCGAGCATAATCTCGCGGCCCATTCATTGGCGCCGAACAGCCGCAGCGACAGCGCCGTGATCCAATAGAACAGCGGCGGTTTGTGAAAAAACGGCAGCCCGTCCAGCCTGGGCACCCAGTCGTGGCCCGTCTTCAGCATGCCCCATGCGACGCCGACGTAACGCCCTTCGTCGGGCAGCATCAATGGCCGTGTCCAGGTCGTGGCCGCCACCCAGGCGAACGTGATGGCCGCCACCAGCCAGGTAGAGCGGATACCCAGCAGCCACGAGGTCAGGCGCGCCAATCGGTTCATGGATGGACTGTCCGAAAAGAACTTGCCGAAAGGAAGCCGAACGCCCGAATGGGGCCGCGCGTCGGCGGGAATGCCATTGACGCCGGGGTTCTCAGTGTTGATCATGATTGGCTGAAACAGTATTGTCGTCGGACACATCGAGACCCTTGCCCAGCCGGTCCCTGAGCAGATAGGCGGGGCGCCTCTTGACTTCGCTGAAAATGCGCGCCACGTATTCGCCGACAACGCCCAGCGACGTCAGGTTCACGCCCGAGAAAAAGAGAATCACCGCAATCAGGGTCGCCCAGCCTTGAACCGGGTCGCCGTACATCCAGTATTTGACGACCACGAACAGACCGTAGGCGAACGACAGCAGCGACAGGAAAACGCCGGTGACGCTAAGCATGCGCAAAGGCCAGGTGGTGAACGCCGTCAGGCCGTCGAAGGCGAAATGCACCAGTTTGGACAGCTTGAACGTCGTCCTGCCGTGTATGCGCCTGGCGGGTGTGTAGTACAGCGGCTCGGAGCGAAAACCCACCCAGGCGAACAGCCCTTTCATGAACCGGTCGCGCTCGGGCAGCATGCATAGCGCGTCGACCACCCGCCGGTCCATGAGGCGGAAGTCGCCCGCGTCTTCGGGTACCCGCAGGCCGTCTGAAGTGCGCATCAGGCAATAAAACAGCCTGGAACCCAGCCGCTTGATGAGCGACTCGTCCCCCCGGGTCTGACGAACGGCATAGACCATGTCCACGCCCCGGCGCCAGCGCTCGAGCATTTGGGGAATGAAGGCCGGGGAATGCTGCAGGTCGGCATCCAGGCACACGACCACCTGGCCGCGCGCCGCCTCGATGCCGGCACTAAGCGCCGCCTCTTTGCCGAAGTTGCGCGACAGGCGCAAATAAACGATTTCGGGATGGGCATCGGCCCATTCGGCAAACAGGCCGGGTGTGCCGTCGGTGCTGCCGTCATCGACGACGATGACTTCAAAGCGCCGCACCAGGGGCCGCAACACGGCCAGAAGCATCGGCAGCAAGACCCGCAGGTTCGCCTCTTCGTTCAGGCTTGGCACGACGCAACTGATCGAGTCGGCCGAGCGCATGGCCGCGGTGCAGGCGCATGTATCGTATTCGGCCGCGCAGGGCTGGGCGGTGATCGCTGTCATGGCATCCTACCTGGCAATGTGCGCCGATTGGCGGGAAGACAGCGTGTACTGCTCTACGACGACGAGCAAGACGATGACGGTCAGAAACAGGGCGCTGGTCCATGACACCCCCATGTCCAGCCCCCCTAACTGCCTGGACTGGGTCAGCAAGTCGCCAAGGGAGGCCCCCAGTGGGCGGGTCAGAATATATGCGATCCAGAATGCCAGCACAGCATGGCCGCCTGCGCGAAACCCCACGTAGGTCAAGGCGATCAGAAAGCCGAAGATCGCAACGCCCCATGCAAACCCCATGCCCAGCGCTTCGGTGGCCAGGTCGCCGGCCGCCGTGCCCAGCGAAAACGTACAAAGAATGGCGGCCCAATAAAAAAGCTCGCGGCGGCGTGACACAATGTCGTGAATCGACAGCGTGCGCTCCACGCCATACCACACCGTAAATACGATGACGAGGATCACGGTGCAAACAGGCGTGCTGACGTACAGACTGACGCCCAGGCCATCCGTGAATAAATCCGTGATCTGGGTGCCGACGATACTGACCAGCACCACGGCAAGCCAGTACGCCCAAGGCGTGTAGCGGCGCTTGCGCAGCTGGATTGCCAGAGCGCCGATCAGCAGCGCGGCCATCACGATTCGGGTGGCCGCTTGTCCCCAGCCCGCATCGATGGCCAGGTAGTCCGCGGCCGTTTCACCAACCGTGGTGCACAGTATTTTGATGATCCAGAACGACAGCGTGATGGCGGGGACTTTGACACGCCAGTCGTCCGTGACATAAGGTGCTGATCTCTTCGTGTTCATAGCGCATTCGGTCATTGGTCAACGGAATTTCGCTATGAGTGTGCATGCCTAAACTTAGGGCACGCTTAGGGGATCAATCTCGAATCCAGCCGATCGTGATGAGTTTGCCAAAGAGTTTCCTGTGCACTTTTATGGCAAAGGGAAAGATCAGCGGTAAATACCATTTTTTGATACGCAGGGAAATCCATGTGCTCGCGACTGCGACAAAGGCCGCGCCCACCATGTCGAGAGGGAAGTGCACCCCGACGTAGATACGTGCCCAAGCAATGGGCAATCCCGATACCGCAAGCAGTATCCCAAGGCGCCGGCGGCCTTGTGCAAGAACACAGAAGGCGACGGCCCACCAAAAAGTCAGGTGGTCGCTGGGAAAAGACGAATCGGGCGCGTGTACGAGGAATGTGTGCCCGAGAGGAATCATGAAAGGACGCGGGTGCCACCAGAGCAGTGCGATTGCCTGGTTGATCAAAAGCCCGATGGCCCCTGAAACCGCCGCCACGAACACAAGTCGGCGGGTATTGGCGGCCCCCCGCAACCAACCTGTGACGATAAAGACGGGAATAATCCAAATAAGATACTGTGCAATTGCAATGGCCGCGGTCAGCACGATTGCGTTGGGGTGTGCCGGCGCATTAAGCCAAAGAAACAGCGCGTTATTGAAAGATTCCATTGCGTCGGTTAGTCGTTATCGACGATATCTTGCTTCGCCGAAATCATCGTGCCTTTGGTCGCATCGACCTTGACGTCGAATACCTTGCTGTCGCTGACGACCTCGATTTTATACACGGGCCCGTGCTTTGCGTCATCGTCGAATTTGGCTTGCGCCGCTTTGCCGTTGACGTTTGTCTCGGCGGTTTTGATAGCTTCAACGAGAGATACTTTTGCATTTTTTATGATGACAGCATCGTTGTCAATATGTGTGCTGGCGGCATAGGCTCCGGTGCTGGCCGCGGCGACGACGAGGGCGGCAATAACAGATACGGGATATCGGCTCATTGAATTTCTCCATTCAAAAAGAAACGCGGAATTTGCGTAAGGAAGATGCTACCCACGCTTACTTAGGAAAAACTGAGCCTTTTTTCAACTCTGTCTATTCGAATCAGCAGGTGGCATCAATTTGCCGTCACGGAGCGTTGATTGCCGCGGACAGAGCAAAAGTGACATAAAGGCCGCCCATGGACGCTAGTATCCGAGCGTTTACGGCACGATGTTGGAACAGTTGGCATAGCAATGCAATCGCCATCATAATGACAGTACCGGAGACGATGAGTAGCCTACTGAAATACCGGTGCGTAAAAAAGATGCCAAGCGCGCTTGGGACGGTAATCTGAATCACCATAGCCCCCGATATATTGGCAAGTGTCGGTCGTTCTTTATCTTGGCGCACTCAGATGATGACGTTCATAGCTTCGAATTTCTGGTAGCTCCATAGCTTTTTGCGAGAGCGAGAAGCGGCGTAGACAGACTTTCTTTCAATTTTGTATTTGCTTTGGTGCCAAATGCGTAATTCGACAGACTTTCCCTCAATTTTCGGAAATTTTGTTTCTTGTGAGATTTTCGACAGACTTTATTTTTTGTTTTCAGTCCGAACGCAGCCAGCCGGTCAGGCTCCAGCGTGTTTGCCGGCATGGCAGCACGGCGTGCGGAACCAGGCCGCTGTGGAAAACCACCAGCCTTGCTCCCTGTGGCGAGATTCGCCGCATTTCCACGTTGGGGTCATCGGGTTCGTACAGGCAAAGCTCGCCGCCATGCATGGGATTCCATTGCAGGTTCAGATACAGCACGATCGATATTTTCCGGTGGTCGCTGTCGCGATGCTGGTCAATGTGCTTTATGTAGCCCTTGCCTTTGCCATACCGCGCATAGTGGAACTCCTGGCTGCGCAGGCCAAGATGGTAGCGTTCGCTCAGTTCCTGGCGAAACTGCGCCATCCATTTGAAAAATGGGTGGTTGGCCTGGGATGAATTGGGGTGAATCCAGCAGATGGTGTCGCCGCGGACGTCGGGCCGCCGGGCATCGCTTGCGCTGCGGCCAATTCCTTCCATGTAGAAGTGTCCTGTTTCCCACAGATGCCAGCCTTGCATAAGCAAGGTAATGTGCCACGACAACGGAATGACGGTGTCAGAAATAGCCCAGCCCTGCTTTTCCAACTGCCGGAATATCTCGTCATGGTCGTTCATAACACTTACCGCTCCTGGGCCAAAACTGTAATGGCCAAAATTTTACCCCCGGCCGGGGAGCTCCGTTTCCCATGGTATTGCCGACGGACTTTACTTTCGCCCGCCGCTTGCGCCAGGGCCTCCATCGGGTGTTCCGCATGCCGCCTCGGGTCCAGTATTCTTTCTATAGGGTGCACGAGCGTTTCTTACAGTATATTTCCATAAAATGGAGCAGTTGTTCTTTATCTGGCCATGTCGATACGCTATCAGCCTCACGTTTAAAAGCCGGAAACCCCGACGGTGATCGACACTGTCGGATATTCATGTATTCAAAGGACGATCGATGAACGGGGTGAATGTGGACCAGTTGCCATTGGCAGGCGTCAAGGTCGTGGAGTTTTGTTCGGTGGCGGCCGGCCCGTTTTGCGGCATGCTGCTGGCGGACATGGGCGCGGACGTTACCAAGGTCGAGGCCCCCGGGGGAGACGCCTTGCGGCAGTGGCCGCCCCTGACGGACGGTTATAGCGAGAACTTTGCCTCGTTGAACCGGAACAAACAGTCCGTCGCGTTGAATCTGAAAGAGCCCGAAGACCAGGAGCTCGCACGGCAACTGATCCGTAATGCCGACGTCGTGATCGAAAACAACCGGCCCGGTGTCATGAAGCGCCTGGGGCTGGACTTCGCCAGTTTTGCCGATACTCGCCCGGGCTTGATCTATTGCTCGATTTCCGCCTACGGGCAGACGGGGCCACGTTCCGATGAAGGCGGCTTCGACCTGACCATCCAGGCCGCCGCGGGCGTGATGAGCGTGACCGGAGAAGAGGGCGGCGAGCCCGTCAAATGCGGCGTGCCGCTGTCGGATTTCGCTTCAGGCCTGTACGGGGCCTTTGCCATTGCCGCGCAACTGGCCCGTGTCAGGGCGGGCGGCTCGGGCGCCCATATCGACGTCCCGATGTTCGGGTGCACACTGGGCGTCGCCGCGTTGCAGACGAGCCAATATTTCGGAACCGGCAGCGACCCGGGCAAGCTGGGTTCGGCGCATCCCCGGAATGCGCCCTACCAGGCATTTCATGCCGCCGACGGTTATTTTGCCATCGCGGCCGGAAATCAAAAACTCTGGGTTGCCGTTTGTGAAGCGGTGGGCAAGCCCGAATTGCCGGCGGACCCGCGCTTTCTGACCACAATCGATCGCGCGGCGAACCAGACCGCCCTGAAGAAAATCCTCGAGGAAAGATTCGAGCGCGAGGCCGTGGATTACTGGATCGATACCTTCAATCGCGCAGGCGTGCCGCATGCGCGGATCAATTCGTACTCGGAAGCTTTGGCGGACCCTCAGGTGCAGTACATGGAGTGGGTGCGCCCGATCTCGCTGCCGGGCGGCGCCCAGACGCGCACCTTTGCGTCTCCGCTGCGAATCAACGGGATGGGCCTGCCGATACGCATGAACCCACCGGCCTTGGGCGAACACACAGACTCCGTTCGCGCCGCCTTGGCGCGGGCACCGGAAGGAGATCCGGAGCCATGAGCCAGAAATTATTGAATTTCGTGACGGCGATCAGCCGTCTGGCCAGCGACACCACCTTGTCACCATCGGATGTATTGGCAAAAGCCTCTGGCCACATGGCCGCGCTGGTCGCGCATGATGATTGGCTGCCGCAAGCCATGGCACAGTCCCATCCGCAGCACTACCAGCAGCATTTGCTGTACGGCGATCCGTTGGACCGTTTCTCCCTGGTGAGTTTTGTCTGGGGACCGGGCCAGTTCACGCCCGTGCATGACCATACTGTCTGGGGAGTGATCGGGATGCTGCGGGGTGCCGAGCAGGACGCGCCTTATGAACGGGCGGCCGACGGCACGATACGCACCGCCGGTGCGGCCCGGATACTGAAACCGGGCGACGTCGTCACTCTGAACCCCGATCTGGGCGACATTCACGCGGTCAGCAACGCGGTAAACGATCAGGTATCGATCAGCATCCATTTGTATGGCGGCAATATCGGCCGCATCCGGCGCAGTGCCTACGACGTCCGCACCGGACAGGTCACGTCTTTTGTGTCCGGTTACTCGAACACACTTACGCCCAATCTGTGGGCAACACAACCATGAGCGATCTGATACGTGTACAGACGGAAGGCAATGTCACACGCTTGACATTGTGCCGGCCGGAAAAGGGCAACAGCCTGTCGAGCGAAATGGTCCAGGCCCTGGCGGCTGCCGTCGAGCGCTGCCATACGGATGGGACCGCAATGCTTGTCCTGGATGCGCAGGGGCGAAACTTTTGCACGGGGTTCGATCTGGGCGATCTGGATCGGCAGACCGACGACGCCCTGATGGCCCGTTTCATTCGCATCGAACTGCTATTGCAGGCACTGCAGGCAGCGCCCTTTTTGACCGTGGCCATCGGCCATGGCCGTCACATCGGTGCGGGTGCCGATCTGTTCGTTGCCTGCCAGCGGCGAGTGGTGATCGGCGAGGCCGCGTTTCGCTTTCCAGGCGCGGCCTTCGGCCTGGTCCTGGGAACCGGACGCCTGTCGCGTATTGTGGGCGCCGTCCATGCGTGCGACTGGGTCGGCAGCGGGAGATGGGTGGAGCACGACGAGGCGCTGGCCCGGGGTTTGGTCACACGGGCCGTTGATGAGGCAAAGACGCAGGCGCTATTGGACCAATTCGCCCAGGAAGGCAGCCGCCTGGATTCCACCACGCGACAAGCTGTCTATGCGGCCTCCGGCCACGGCCGGCGTTCGGCCCAGGATATGATGGCGCTGGTGCTTTCCGCGGCACGCCCCGGATTGCGGGAACGCATCCAGGGTTTCCGTGCGGCGGCGAATTGAAGGAATTGCCATCTATAAAGCCTACGTTCTTCTGGCGTTGACGACACTCTTCTGGGCGGGTAATTCGATTGCGGGCAAGTTGGCGGTCGGCCACGCTTCGCCTATGGTTCTTGCCACTGTCCGTTGGGCGAGTGTGATGGTGATGCTGTATTTGTTCAAGAGGGGCCGGATTGCCGCCGATTGGCCGGCGATCCGGCCGCGGCTGCGCTATCTGTTGTCGCTGGGAGCGCTTGGTTTCACCGTCTTCAGCGTGGCGCTTTATTACGCGCTTGTCTACACGACCGCAATCAATGCCAGCATTTTGCAGGGAGGCATGCCGCTTTTCGTTTTTGCCGCGAGCTTCATTTTCTTTTCCAGCCGCATAGGCGTGGAGCAGGCAGTCGGTTTTGTGTTCTCTTTCATAGGCGTGATCGTCATTGCCATGCGTGGCGAGTTGGCCAATTTGATCGATCTTGACATCAATTTCGGCGATGCACTAATGCTTGTCGCCATCATTGCGTACGGTATCTATACCGCCGCACTACGCAACAAGCCCCGGATACACTGGACGAGCCTGATGTTCGTCCTGTGCCTGGGGGCCACTTTGGCGGCCCTTCCCATGCTGGCTTTCGAAGCGGCCCGGGGCCAGACCATCTTCCCGGACATGCAAGGCTGGGCAGCCATCATCTATATCGTCATCTTTCCATCCCTGATGGCCCAGGTCTTTTACATTCGGGCAGTGGAACTCATCGGCGCGAACCGGGCCGGCCTGTTCATCAACCTGCTGCCCGTTTGGGGAGCATTATTGGCGGTTACTCTCCTCGGAGAGGCGTTCCATCTTTATCACGCGATCGCTTTGGTGATGATCCTGGCAGGGATCAGCCTTGCCGAATATGGCGGGCGAAAGCCGAGTGGGCGAGAGTGATTGCGTTCAAGTAAGAATCCGATAAATGACGACCGCGTAGACCGCCAATGTCGGGTAGAACGTGGCGGCAAAACCGAAGGCGCGCGACACTGGATCGCGGTGATAGCCGACCCAGAAGCAGATGCGCGCAATGACAAACAGTGTGACCAGCACCGGGATCGCGACCAGGGCGTCTGCCGGCATGACCGCCGTCAGCGCCAGATGGCCGATGAAAGCCAGCAGGCACTGTTCGTTCGAATTCTGCACGTAGCGGCAGTTTATGTCGATGCTCGAGTCGGCCGCGGGGTTCGAGCCGTCGATGGCGGTTTCCGAAAAGAACCGCTGGCGTGCCACGTTTCCTATCCCGATCAGCAGCATCAGTCCGACGAAAACTTCGCAGCGCAAGGTATAGGCCAGTCGCTCGGCCAGCGGCGCCGCCGCCGGTACGGTAAACGGCCACCATGTCATCCCCGCGGTTACGACGACGATTGAAAACAGGGCGGCACCTGCCATGCCCGCGAATACGCGTTGTCGTTGACTGGCCATTGGCTTCTCCTTTGTGTGCGCCGGCATGACCTGCCTGATGGGGGAAATATGGGTCGTGCCGAGCGAGTTGATGTTATCGGGGCGAATGCTATGAGTTCAGGGCGATCCGTTTCAAAACGCCAATGATGACTTGTGTATTGTTACTTTGCGTACTGGCCGCGACATAGGCGTCGGGTCGGATCAGATAGACGTGGCCGGCCTCGTAGCCGGGCGCGGTTTCAACCCTGGCGGCAGTGGCGATGGCGTGTAGTTCGTCCGGCAGGTCGACGGCGTTCGCCGCCACGGACAGGACGGCGAACTTCCCGGTGGCGAGCATTCCATGCAGGCTGGAAGCGGCGTTTTCACTTGAACTTAGTGTCAGGTCGGGCGCGCGTTCGCCGCAAGCGGGGTGTCGCGCCACGCCGGTTGCCTTCAGTGTCAGCGGACTTTTCGCGTAATGTATGTCCAGTTCGGTCAATTGATCGACCATCCGTTGGCGCAGCTTCGGACTCTTTCCCAGTACACCGAGGATGGTGTTTCGGATTGCGCGCAGGGTCGGGTTGCGCAAGATGGCGACCTTGGTCATGGTGCCGGCATTGCGCAGAACCTGATCGCCAACCGCGCTGCGCTCGGGCGAATAGCTGTCGAGCAGCGCGGGCGACGCGTGGCCATGCCAGACAAGCGCCAGTTTCCAGGCCAGGTTAAAGGCGTCCTGCATGCCGGTGTTCATGCCTTGGCCGCCCGCCGGGCTATGGACGTGGGCGGCGTCGCCGCACAGAAACACACGGCCGTGACGGTAGTTCCCGACCTTGCGTTCGTTGATACGGAATCGGCTGGTCCATACCGGATCATGGGCTTGCAGCCCGGGCGGCCCGCGCCGGTCAAGAATCTGCTGAACCTCGTCGATCGTGGGCGCGGCCGCATCGGTGTCCGTCGTATGGCCCAGGTCGGCAATGACCCGGAACCGTGTCGTGCCGATGGGGAAAAAAGCAAGAATGCCCTGTGGCGTCCAGCAGATCGTGAGCTCGTCATGCGGGATATGGCCGTCGATGATGACGTCGGCCAGCATCCAGTCCGAAGGCAGCGTATTGCCTTGAAACCGGGCGCCCACGGTATGCCGCGTCGTGCTATGGGCGCCGTCGCAGCCGGCCAGGTGGGCACAGGCCAGTGTTTCGTCACGACCGTCGCCGCTTCGCAAAACAGCGGTGGCGCTGTCGCCGTCGTCGGTAAACGAGATCAGTTCCACGTTTCGCTCTACCTGGACGCCCATTGAGGCCAATTGGTCTTCCAGCACGCGCTCGGTCTCGCTTTGCGGAATCATCAGCGCGTAGGGGTATACGCTGCGAGCGTTTTTGAACTGAAGATGCACCAGCATATGTTGCCTGGCCACGATACGCGCGCCGCTGGCCTTTACGCCCGCGTCCAGAAATGGTTGTGCGCAAGCTTGTATGTCCAGCAGTTCCAGGGTGCGCGGCCACAGAACCAGCGCTTTCGATTTGTCGGTGCGTGCCGCAGCCTTGTCGATGATGCGCAGCGGGACGCCGCGGCGCCCGAGGGCCATCGCCAGGGTCAAACCCACGGGGCCGGCGCCTACGATCAGTACGGGTGTATCCATTGAAGAAACTCCGGGTTGATCCGCGTTATCAAAGGTCCCTGGCCATTGTTCGACATCAGCTTATTGGTTTTTGCATAAAGCCACAAGCCTTGTGATCGAATTGGGGTGAATCCGTATCGGGTGCTTGGTGTGCCACTTCTCCGCTGGGCGTATGATTCAAATCAATGTGCAGCACTCCGACGCGACGGCGGATCATCCGGCCGTTTCCGGCGATTTGAAAGGAGAATGTCATGAATGCGTTGACCTCGGCTTTGGACCTCGATGCCCAAGACGTGCTTCCCGAGTTGGAGGCTATTTATAAAGACATACACCAGAATCCCGAGCTTTCCATGCAGGAGATCCGCACCGCGGATATTGCGGCCGACTATCTGACTGCCCAGGGTTTCGAGGTATCGCGCCAGATTGGCGTGACAGGGGTCGTCGGCGTCTTGAAAAACGGCCCGGGTCCCACGGTGATGCTGCGTGCCGATATGGATGCGCTTCCTGTCGCCGAGGCCACCGGCTTGCCGTATGCCAGTACCGTCAAGGCCAGGGACGAAGACGGCATCGAGGTCGGTGTGGCGCATGCCTGTGGCCATGATTTGCGTGTCACCTGGCTGATGGGCGCGGCGCGGCTTCTGTCGGGCCACCGCGATTTGTGGAGGGGGACTGTATTGGCGGTGTTCCAGCCCGGCGAGGAAATCGGGCGCGGGGCGCAAGGCATGATCGACGATGGCATGCTTGAACGATTTCCCAAGCCGGACATCATTCTGGGCCAGCATGTCATGGTGGGCGAAGCCGGCACCGTAGGCTATCGCAGCGGTGTCATCCTGTCCGCGGGCGACAGCATGAAGGTCAGGCTTTTCGGTCGGGGCTCGCACGGCTCGCAGCCACAAACGTCCATCGACCCGGTCATCATGGCGGCATCGACCACGATGCGGCTGCAAACGATAGTTTCACGCGAAATCGCGCCTATTGACAGCGCGGTGTTGACGGTTGGATCGCTGCAGGCCGGGACCAAGGAAAACATCATCCCGGACGACGCCACACTCAAGCTGAATATACGTACCTATGACGAAGACGTGCGCAGCACCATGCTTTCCGCCGTCAAGCGCATTTGCTGTGCGGAATGCGCCGCGTCGAACGCTCCGCGAGAGCCAGAATTCACCACGCTCAGTACGTATCCCTTGACCCGCAACGATGTCGAGGCGACCGAAAAGGTCGTGCAGGCATTCAAGGCGCAATTCGACGAGCGCGCATATGAAACCAAGCCTGCCGGCGCCAGCGAAGATTTCAGCGTTTTCGGGCGCGCCTGGAAAGTGCCTTATGTTTTCTGGTTTGTGGGAGGCACCGACGCTCAAACCTACACCAAGGCCAGGCAGGCGAAGCAGCTCAATGCCATTCCCAGCAATCATTCCCCAAAATTCGCCCCCACGCTTCATCCGACACTGGAAACCGGGCTGCAAGCTATGCTGACGGCCGCATCGGCCTGGCTGTGCGGGCAGGGGCAAAAGCAGTGAGCATACATGCCTTGTTCACGTCGCTCGATCTGATCGGCACATTCGCTTTCGCCATCAGCGGGGCCGTTGCCGCCCGTCAGAAAAAACTGGATTTATTCGGCATCATCATGCTGGCCTACGCGACCGCCTGCGGCGGGGGCATCATCAGGGATGTATGCATAGGGGCGCTGCCGCCCGCGGGCTTGTCGGACTGGCGCTATCTTGCGCTGTCCATCGTGGCGGCGGGCGTGGTCATGGGAGCCGATCCGCTGGTGCAAAGGCTCTCTCATCCGGTGCTTTTGTTCGACGCCGCGGGACTGGGTTTTTTTGCCGTTTTCGGCGCGCATAAAACTCTGGCTTACGGTCACAGCATAGAAGCGGCCATTATCCTTGGCATGATATCGGCGGTGGGCGGCGGCGCATTGCGCGACCTGCTGCTCAATCGCACGCCTGTCATTCTGCAAAAAGAGATCTATGCCTCGGCGGCGCTTGTTGCGGCGGTGTTGCAGGCAGGCGGCGAAATCCTGGACTGGTCTCTGCGCTGGGTTCCCTGGGCAGCCATAGCCGTGTGTTTTGTAATTCGCTACCTATCCCTGCGCTATCACTGGAACCTTCCCCGGTTTTCCGCCGACAACGATTAGGACCCAATTCGTATCTGGCCGACCAGACGCCGGATGCGGCATACCAGAACTATGGCTACCATATCTCCCGGAGCAAGCCAGACCGCTGACGAATTCAGGCCCGCCAGCCTGTTTCTGGCGACTGTTGGCTTGTCGCTCGGAACCTTTATGCAGGTTCTGGACATCAGTATTGCCAACGTGTCGCTGCCGACCATAGCGGGAAGCCTGGCCGCCAGCCAGGATCAGTCCACATGGGTCATTACGTCATTCACGGTGTGCCAGGCCATAACCTTGCCCATGACGGGGTTTTTTTCCCGCCGTTTCGGCGAAGCGAGGGTGTTCATTTGGGCGGTGATGCTGTTTTCCCTGTTTTCCCTGACCTGCGGTTTTTCCACCAGTCTTCCGATGTTGGTCACGTTTCGCGCACTTCAGGGCGCTGTCTGCGGGCCTATGTATCCGATCACACAAAGCCTGATGGTGTCGATCTATCCACGCGAAAAACGGGCCATGGCGCTAGCCATCATCAGCATGATCACGGTGGTTGCACCGATCGTGGGTCCCGTCGCGGGCGGCTGGATTACCGATTCCTATTCGTGGCGCTGGATCTTCTTCATCAATGTCCCCATCGGGATTCTCGCTGGCGCATTGGTTCTGGTCCAGATGGGCGGGCGCATCGAACCGCTGCACAGCGAACGCATAGACTGGATGGGCGTGGCCACGCTGATCCTGGGCGTGGGCTCGCTGCAGGTCTTGCTGGACAGGGGCAATGATCTGGACTGGTTCGAGTCCGGCACCATTGTTGCCCTGGCGGTCGTTGCAATAATCTCGCTTACCGTCTTCGTGATCTGGGAACTGACGGACGAGCGGCCGCTGGTCAATCTGCGTCTGTTTCGGCATCGCAACTTCGCGGCCGGCACGCTGGCCCTGGTGCTGGCTTTCGGATTGTTTTTTGCGGTGTCGCTGCTGCTGCCGCTATGGATGCAGAACACCCTTGGATACACGGCATTGTGGTCCGGCCTGGCCGTTGCGCCAATCGGCGTCATTCCGATTCTGCTGACCTTTTGGGTGGGCAAGTACGCCGCCAGGTTCGACCTGCGTTGGCTAACGGCGCTTTCCTTTGCCGTGATGGGCTTCGTCTGTTTTCGCTTCGGCGGTTTCAACACGGAAGTCGATTTTGTGCATATCGCGCTTACCGAGTTGATGATGGGCCTGGGCATTGCGTTGTTTTTCATGCCCATACTGACCATCCTGCTGTCGGATCTGGATGGCCCGGAAGTCGCCGATGGCTCCGGCACGGCAACTTTCCTGCGAACCGTGGGCGCCAGCTTCGCGGTGTCCATCACGACTTACCTGTGGACTCGCGGCGCCGCGGCCAGCCACGCGCACCTTGTCGAGTTCATCACTCTTTCCAGCACCGAGGTCCGTCGAGGCATCGCCTCCACCGGAGGTTCCATGGAGCATTATGCGGCCGGGATCAACCAGGCCATCACCCAGCAGGCGATGCAGGTTTCATTCAACCACATATTCGACTTCCTGGGCTTTTGCTTCTTTGCCCTGATCGCAATCGTATGGTTGTCCAAACCACCCTTCGTCAGAGGCGGCGCGCCGTCGCATTCGGCGCCTTGATGAAGTCGATGAAGGCTTTCAGCGGCGCGGGAACGAGCCTTCGTCCGGGGTAATAAAGAAACGGTCCTGGGAAACGTTGCCACCAGGGCTCGAGGACGGGCTCGAGGGTGCCGTTGTCAAGATAAGGACGCAGCCAGTCCTCGAAAAGGTGGACGATGCCGGCGCCGGCGATCGCCGCGTCGACGGCAAGGTCGACCGCCCCGCCGATCCGTACGATCAACGGCCCCGCAGGGTCGATTCGAACCACCTCGCCGTTGCGTTCGAATTCCCATGGGTGCATTGTCCCGCTGGGAAAGCGGCCGCGAAGACAGGCATGGCCGATCAGGTCGCCGGGGTGTGCGGGCCGGCCGTGGCGATCGAGGTAGGCGGGAGAGGCGGCCGTGGCAAAGCGCTGGACGCGAGGCCCGATCGGCACGGCGATCATGTCCTGCTCCAGCCGTTCGTCGTAGCGGATGCCCGCGTCGCACCCGGCCGCCAGGACATCGACAAAGCTTTCTTCGACGACGACGTCGAGCAGGATATCGGGGTAGGCGGCCAGGAATGGCGCAACGATGGCGGGCAGCACCAATCGGGCCGCACTGACCGGAACATTGAGCTTGAGCGTGCCCGCCGCCTTGTCTCGAAAGCCGTTCACCGCGTCGAGCGCGGCTTCCACTTCGGTCAACGCCGGGCCAAGTCGCGACAGCAAGCCCTTGCCGGCTTCGGTCGGGGCCACGCTGCGTGTCGTCCGGTTCAGCAGCCTGACTCCCACCTGCGCTTCAAGGCGGCGCACCGCTTCGCTCAATCTGGATGCACTGGTGCCGTTCGCCCGCGCACCGACGCGAAAACCTCCTGCGCGCACCACCGTCATGAAGGCGTTCAGATCGTTCAGATCGATTTTCATTGTTCGTTATTCAGGACAACCTGTGCAGATTGTACCGGATTATCATAAATGCCAAGCCTGGCTATCATCGCTTCTTGGCGTATGTTTGAAGGAGACAGGCTATGTCCAGAATCAATCGGTCCGGCGCATTCGCGTTCGGCAATCGCACGGTGAAGCGGCTTGGCTACGGCGCCATGCAGCTTGCGGGGCCCGGCGTGTTCGGGCCGCCCAAGGATCGCGACGCGGCGTTGGCCGTGCTGCGCGAGGCCGTCGCGTCCGGTGTGGACCACATCGACACCAGCGATTTCTACGGCCCGCACATAACCAACCAGCTGATTCGCGAGGCGCTCGCTCCTTATCCCGACGACCTCGTCATCGTCACCAAGGTCGGCGCCCGGCGGGGGGAGGACGGATCGTGGCTTCCGGCCTTCTCGTCCGAGGCGCTGGCCCGGGCGGTCCACGACAACCTGCGCAACCTGGGGCTCGATGTGCTCGACGTGGTCAATCTGCGGATCATGTTCGACGTGCACGAGGCCGCCGAGGGATCGATCGAGGCGCCGCTTACCGCTTTGGCCGAGCTTCAACGACAGGGCCTGGTGCGCCACATCGGGCTAAGCAATGTCACCGCTGCCCAGATTGCGCAAGGACGCGGGATCTGCGAGATCGCCTGCGTGCAGAACCACTACAACCTGGCGCATCGCGCCGACGATGCCGTGATCGACGATCTTGCCCGCGACGGCATCGCCTATGTGCCGTTCTTCCCGCTTGGCGGATTCAGTCCGCTGCAGTCGTCCATTTTGTCCGATGTCGCCCGGCGCCTGGACGCCACGCCCATGCAGGTTGCGCTTGCCTGGCTGCTTCAGCGCGCGCCCAACATCCTTCTGATCCCCGGCACTTCGTCCGTTGCGCATCTGCGGGAGAATCTGGACGCGGCAAAGGTGGATTTGCCGGATGATGCCGTCGCGGCGCTCGACGGCATAGCCGCACGTGCCGATCCCGCCTGAGAACGGGCGCGGTCCAGGCCTGCCGAAAGCAATGCGCGCGGTTTTAGTCCTGCATGACGGGTGTTGAAAAATAGTGCGCCAGTTCCTGTTCGGCGATTTTCCAGGCGCTTGCCAGGGCGTCCGCGCCGAAGGCCGCCCCTTGGATCGAGAAGAAGGTGACATCCCATAATCCGATCGTGTTCAGAACCGTGGTCAGGTACGGGGTGAGAAAGTCCGGCTGGAGCGGTACTTCCCCGGAATACGTTCCCCCCGACGATACGGCGACGAATACGGGGCGATCTTTCAACGAGCCCACCTTGCCTTGCGGTGTGGGGCGAAATGTCCGATATACGCGCACGACGTGATCGATCCAGGCCTTCAGCGCTGAAGGCACCGTGAAGTTGTGCATCGGTGTTCCAAGCACCAGGTAGTCCGAATCTTCCAGTTCCTTGATCAGCCTCTCGGACTCAAAGAGCGAACCGGCAAGCCGATCACCGTCGGAAATCGGCCGCAGTCCGCCCAGCACGCCCGCGTACTCCGCATCGACATGGGATATCGTGCCCGCCGCCAGTTCCCGGCTTATCACTTCCGCTTCCGGATGCCTCTTCATCAGGTAGTGGACAATCGTTTCCGCAAGCTTGAAGCTCTCGGAATCATGCCCGCGCGGGCTGCAGCTGATGCGCAGAATCTTCATGCGTTTTCCTTTGCCACCAGTTTGCTGAAACGCAGGGCGCCCGTCAGCAAGCCCTCGCGAAAGTAAAACCGTTGTGCCAGCGAATTCGACATCGCTGTGTCCAGCACCAGCTTCCGGCATCCCTCGCGCTGGGCAAGAGCGCTGAGTTCACTGAGCAGCCTGGCGCCGAAGTTGCTGCCTCGACTGTTTTGGGTGACGATCAAATCGTCCACGTAAAGGAAGCGGTCGTAAATCAGGTTCTCTTGCAGCCGGTAGCCGGCGAGGGCAACGGGGGCGTCATCCCGCCAAACCGCAAGAAGGCGATATGTATCGGTCGCCATACGGCGAACCCTCTGTACGAAATCGTCGGGCCCTTGCAGAGCCGGCCTTAGCTCGTGCATGACGGGAAAGCATGCGCGAAGCTCGTCGTCGGTTTCGGCGTGCCGCAGAACAGTGTCTTTCAATTGGATTTCTCCCCTTTCACGATGGTAGGGACAGGAACAGGCGCCCAGCCGCGGCCCGCCCATGATGTTTCGGTCAAGTGGGAATGTTAAGAGCGCAGTGGCATAATAGAAAGATCCATAAAATGACATTTCCACCAGGCCATGAATCTGACTCGCTCCGGCAAGTTCGCCGCCTTGGATCCCACGGCGGAGGAACCGCTGTACCGTCAGATATATCACCGGTTTCGCCGGGCGATCTCCAGCGGGGTCCTGAAACCGGGAGACCGCATCCCCTCGGCCAGGGCCCTGGCCAAGGAACTGGGCCTTGCCAGAGGAACGATCGAGGTGGCCTATTCGCTTTTGGCGGCGGAAGGATACGTCCAGGCCCGGGGGCAGGCAGGCACCGTCGTGACGCCCGGCCTGAAGCTGCCCGCCCCCGCGCCGGCCGTTGCGCGAACGATCTCCGAACATCCGCAAGCCGTGGCCCTGAATCCCGAGTCGATTCTTCCGTTCCAGATGGGGCTGCCCGCGCTGGACGCATTCCCCCGGAAGATCTGGGCTCGTCTTGGAGCCCGATGCGCCCGCGCCATACAGGCGGCCGACCTGGCATACCCGTCCGCCCAGGGGTCGCAAGCGTTGCGCGACGAGATCGCGGCGTATCTTCAGGTATCCCGTGGCATAGCGTGCCCGCCATCCCAGATCTTCATAACCTCGGGATACCGGCAGACCCTGGCATTGATCGTCCGCGCGTTGCTGAAGGCCGAAGACCGCGTATGGCTGGAAGATCCGGGCTATCCTCCCACGCGCGAGCTGCTGCGGCACTCGCGCATCCATACCGTGCCGGTGCCGGTCGATCAGGATGGCCTGGTCGTCCCGCGCGGGCTGAAGTCCGCCCCCCGCGCCAAAGCAGCGGTCGTAACCCCTGCGCATCAAAGCCCCCTATGCGTCTCATTGTCCCTGCCCAGGCGCCTGGCCCTTCTGGACTGGGCTTCCAGGGCCTCATCCTGGATCATCGAGGATGACTACGACGGGGAATACCGATACGTGAGCCGGCCGCTGCCCGCCTTGAAAAGCCTGGATCGCGACGGCCGGGTGCTTTACGCGGGCACATTCAGCAAAGTGCTGTTTCCGGGGATCCGCCTGGCCTACCTGGTCGTGCCGGAAAACCTGGTCGAGCGGTTTCTGCAGATCAGCCACGTATTTTCAGGAGGCACGCCCGCCCTGACCCAGGCCATCGTGACCGCGTTCATTACCGAGGGGCACTTCGGGCGCCATATCCAGCGCATGCGCAAGTTGTATAACGACCGCCGAAACGCCACGGCCTCCGGGCTTTCCGCCGTGCTGGGCGCGCACATGCGGATAGCCCCCCAGCCGGGCGGCATGCATCTTGTGTTGCCTCTGGAGCGCCGGCTGTCGGACACGTCCCTGGCGCAACGAATGCGAAGTCATGGGCTATACGCGCAGGCGCTGACGGACTGGAGCAGCGAAAAGCGTCCGGTACCCAGCCTTCTTCTTAACTTTACGAACGTCGATTCACAATCCACCGCCGAGAAGCTCGCCAGGAGAATCCTCAAGCTGGTTTGACGGGGGAAAAGAGTCGGCATGCGCTGAATGGCCGGGCCGCATTGCCGCAGGATGGCTTTCGCCGAATCTTCCGTCTCAGCTACCGTGCGGCCGCCCACTACGGCCTGGGCGTGGTTTCGTACAGCCCGCTGGCCCGTGGCGACAGGCGCATACAGCAGACCGAGTGGTGGCCGGAATCGCTGAGGATTGCGCGGACGATCGCCAATCATGCCGCGAAGCGCGGTACGACGTCGATCGCCTTTGCCCTGGCCTGGGTGCTCAAGAACCGCTTCGACTCCGGGATATACCGATCCGGGCTATCCGGTCGAAGGACGACGGACGTAATCAAACAGAAGGATCGACAATGCTTCGCTGTCGGCCTAAGCGCAACGCCCATGCTCATACGGCCAGCCATTTGGCAAGAAGCTCCGGGTTGGCGCCGAGCGATTCGGGTGGGCCTTCGAATACGATGCGGCCATGTCCCATCACGCACACCCGGCTCGAGACCTTCAAGGCGATGGCAAGCTTCTGTTCGACAAGGATGACGGCCACACCCCGCCGATGGATATCGGCAATGGCCTCGCCGACCGCGGCGACGATCTTCGGCGCCAACCCTTCGGTAGGCTCATCGATCAACATCAACAACGGGTTGCCCAGAAGCGCCCGGCAGATCGTCAGCATCTGCTGTTCGCCGCCAGATAGGCTGGCGCCCTTGGTATTGCGACGCTCTTTGAGGCGCGGGAAATAATCGAACATGTGCTCGATGGTCCAGGCGGGTGCGCCGCCGGCGGGTGGTTGCATACCCATGCGCAGGTTCTCGTCGACCGTCAGGTTCGTGAAGATCTCTCGCTCCTCGGGCACGTAGCCTATGCCATGTCGGCAAATCGCGTACGAACGCCGGCCCGCCAGTTCGTGCTGGCGCAGCCGGATCGAACCGCCTGTCGGGGGCACCAGTCCCATGATGGCTTTTAATGTGGTGGACCGGCCCGAGCCGTTTCGGCCCAATAAGCTGATGACTTCGTCTGGCGCAACCTGGAAGCTGACCCCATGAAGAATATGGCTTCTTCCATAATGAGCGTGCAGGCCCTCGACGGATAGCAAGGGTGGGGATTCGACGGTAGTCGTCATTGCGCCATCTCCTCTCCGAGGTAGGCCTCTTTCACGAGCCCGTTGTTCCGGATCTCGTCCGGGGTTCCGGTGGCAATGATGCGGCCGTAGACCAGGACGCTTATCCGGTCGCCCAAGGTAAATACCACGTTCATGTCGTGTTCGACGATGAGCAGGGTTCGTCCTTGCGTTACCTCGCGGATCAACGCCAGCGTGTAGTCGGTTTCCTCGTTGGACATGCCGGCCATGGGCTCATCGAGCATGATCACCTTGGGGTCCGAGGCCAGGGTCATGGCTATTTCCAGCGAACGCTGTTCGGAATACGACAGCTCGCTGGCCAGTGTGTCGGCGCGCGCCTGCAGGCGGACCTGTTCGAGCAGTTGCTCCACCTGGGCCGTGATCCGCCGGCGGGTTTTGATCAGCGTCCAGAAAACATATTGCAGCCCGTACGGGCGCATCGCCGCCAGACGCAGGTTCTCGAACACGGTCAGGCCCGGGAAGACATTGGTGATCTGAAACGACCGGGCCAGGCCCAGGCGATTGACCTGCTGGGCAGGCAAGCCCTGTATCGGCCGTCCGTCCAGGTCGATCTTTCCGCGCGTAGGCGCGATCTGGCCCGAGATCAGGTGAAACAGGGTCGACTTGCCCGCCCCGTTGGGTCCGATCAGGGCGTGCCGCTCGCCCGGGACGATATCCAGATCGACGCCGCGGATGATCGGGGTCTGGCCAAACGACTTGTGCACGTCCCGCAGGGAAAGAATGGGCATCCGGTTCATGGCTGTCCTCTTGCGGCCGCGCTGTCGCGGGCAAGGAGCGTCTGGACACCTTCCTCGTTTTCCAGGATGGACGTCCATCGGGCGTGCGCCAGGCGCAGCACGGCCAGGCCGGCGATCAGGGCCAGGATGGGCGCCGCCCAGGTAAGAACGGAAGTGGGCGCCCAATGCGATCCGAATACGGCGATGGGCGGCCAGCCTTTTCCGTTCAGGGCGGCCAGTGAACGGTAGTCCTGCGAGAAGAAGCGCTGCAGCATTTCCACCAAATACACCGTGCCGGCCATCAACAGTATCGAGGCCGCGACGTATAACGCCATGGACGGCGCCATCCGCGCCAATCCCTGCCGGCGAATGTCGGCGGTGACCGACTGTACGAGCCCGGCGATGCCCCGTGGTATGAAAAGCATCACCACCACGAAAAGCAGGCCCTTGTAAAGCAGCCAGGCATGCGTCATGTCCGAGACCAGGTAGCCGAAAAACGTCATCAGAGCGGCCCCCAGGGCCGGACCCAGAAAGACGGTGACTCCGCCGATGAAGCTGTTCAACAGCACCTCGGCCGATCCTTGCAGATCGAAGATCACGTAATTCGCGGCTTCCATGTTCAGCGCCTGCAGACTGCCGGCAATGCCCGAGAACATGGCCGAAATGGCAAACACCAGCACGCTGACCCGATGAACGTCGTAGCCCAGAAAGGACAGGCGGCGCGCGTTTTCGCGCAGCCCCAGGGTCAGCCGCCCCAGCGGGGTCAATGTAAACAGATAGAGCAGTCCGAGCGAGACCAGCACCCATGCCAGGGTCAGGTAGTAGACCTGGGTATTCGAGCCGAAGCTCAAGCCGAAGGCGGGCATGCGCATCGAGGAAACGCCGGCTTCCCCGCCGAACCAGCCTTTGATGTGCGGCGCCAGGGCGTACAGCAGTTCGGCCAGCGCCAATGTGATCATGGCGAAATAGACGCCGGTCCGTTTCGTGGCGAACCAGCCGGCGATTAGGCCGACGACAAGCCCCATGGCCGCGCCGACCAGGGGCAGAAACGGCGTGGGCAGCAGACCGGCGCCGCCGAACGCGTTCATGGCGTGCACGGTGGCGAACGCGCCAACGCCGAAATAGGCCGCATGCCCGAAGGACAGCATGCCGCCTTGCCCGCACAGCAGGCTGAAGGCGCAGGCGAACAGGCTGGCGATGAGCATCTGGATCGCGGCGTTGATCAGCGACTGGCTTAGCAAGACGGGCACCAACACCAGCCCGATGATGGCCGCCAGAAGCAGGAGACGACGTATCTTCATCGTCTATTCCTTCTCGCCCATCAGCCCCGAGGGACGCACCAGCAGGATCAACAGCATGAGCGCATAGGGCAGGGTGGCGGACAGCCCGGACAATTTCAGGGTGAAGAGTCCGCCCATGCGCCGCGCCCAGTCGCCCGCGCCCAGCCAGGTGAAAAGATCGGCGAGGCTGTAGTCGACTCCCACACTGAAGGCGGTCAGCAGCCCGATGAGCAGCGAGGCCAGCATGGCCCCTTCGAGCGACCCAAGCCCACCGACCACCACCACCACGAACACCAGGACGCCCAGTTCGATGGCCATGTTCGGATTGGTGGTATAGAAAGCCCCCGCCACGGCACCCGCCAGTCCGGCCAGGGCGGCGCCCACCCCGAATACCGCCATGAACACCCGCGGCACATTATGGCCGAGCGCCTCGGCCATGGCGGGCTTGTAGATGGCCGAGCGTACGATGATGCCGACCCGCGTGCGGGTGAGCAGCAGGTAGATCACGCCGAACATCAGCAGCGCGATGGCTCCCATGATCAGGCGGTAGGCGGGGTACGCCAGGGGGCCGGCGTGAAATGCGGGAAACGACAACATGGCCGGAACGTGATAGTCGACGGGGTAGTTGCCGAAGAAAAGCTTGACCAGCTCGGCAATGATGAACGATAGCCCAAAGGTCAGCAACAGCTCGTGGGCGTGGCCGTACTTGTGCACCTTGCGCAGAAAGTACCGTTCCACGACGACCCCGACCAGGCCGACCAGCGCCGTCGCGCAGACGATGGCCGGCCAAAACCCGATGTAGCGCCCGAGCAGGTAGGCGAAATAAGCCCCCAGCATGTAGAACGAGGCGTGGGCGAAGTTCAACACCCCCATCATGCCGAAGATCAGCGTCAGTCCCGCGGACACCATGAAGAGCAGCAGCCCATAGATCAGTCCGTTCAACAGCGATACAAGAAAATAATCCATGGCGTTGTTCTGAAAAATGGGCTGGGAATGCCGCAACTTAGGCGGGACGCTTCATTTTGCAGGTTTTCTGCGCCGGAGTCGCGGCTTCGGCGGCCGTAAGCAATTTCACGGGTGTAAACCCCATGTCGGTGCCGTCGACCTTGTATTTCGCGTCCTTCGATACGACGGAAACGACCATGGGCAGCAAGGCCTGATGATCCGCCGCACGCATGCTCCATTCGCCCATGGGGGTCTCTATTTTGGTTTTCTCTATGGCCTCGGCCAGCTTGTTGACGTTCAGCTTCCCGTTCTCGGGCCGGACCTTTTTCAAGGCGGCGCCGACCATCGCCAGCCCGAAAACGGTTTGCGGTTCCACGAACACCGGATAGTGGCCCACCTTGGCCTTGAAGTCCGCGGAAAAGGCCTCGCTTTTCTTGCCACCCGCTTCGGCATCGAAAGGATGGACCACGTAGGCCCCCAGGGCGACGCTGCCCGCATTGGCCAGATTGCCGGGCTGGTCCATGAACGTGGTGGCGAAGCGCGCCTTCAGTCCCCCGGATTTGGCCGCCTTCATCAGAAGCAGAAGGTCGTTGGACCAGTTCCCGGTGATGACGGTATCGGGGTGCGCGGCGGCGATCTTCGCGACGTAGGGTGAAAAATCCTGGATCTTGTTCACGTCGTGCAAGGTTTTGCCCACGACCTTGTAGCCGCCGGTGGCCGCATCGTCTTCGATGGCCTGCTGCATGTCCACCCCCCAGGAGTAATTCTGGTTGATGGAATAAACGCGAGTGCCCAGTACATGGGCCGCCTTCATGGCGGCCACCAGGGCCTTGACGTTGATCTGCGCGTTGCTGATGAACCGGAACGCGTGAAAATGACATTTCGAACCGGTCAGGTCCATGGCTTCGGCGCCCACGTTCAGGTACAGCACCTCTTTGCCGGGATTGCGGATGTCGTACTTTCGGATGTCTTCGCTTAGTTGGCCGGCAATCGCCGAGGAGGCTCCCTGGATGACCATCTGCGCGCCATCCGCTATCGCCGCCTTGAGTTTCTCGGCGGCGCCGGCCGGCGTGCCCTGGTTGTCGTACTCGAGCAGCTTGATCGGTTCGCCGTTCCATCCGCCGCCGGCATTGAGCTTGTTGATTTCATAACGGGCCGCGTCGCGATACGTCATCCCTGTCGAGGCTTGCGGACCCGACAGCGTCTCGACAAGCGCTATTTTTACCGACGCGGCGCTGGCCACGCCACCCAGTGACGACAAGACCGAGCAAAGAATCAGCGGACGAATAATAGTGCGGGAAATCATAAGTGTCTCCTGAATTGGATTGTTTTGAAAGAGCTACAGCGTCATACCTCCAGAGGCTTCAATAACGGCGCCGTTGATGTAACTTGCTTCGTCACTGGCAAGAAATGCGTAGATGTTTGCAATTTCCTCGGGAGTTCCCAGCCTTCGCAGGGGAACCTGTTCGCGCATCTTCGCCAGAACGTCGTCCGGCACCGTAGACAGAATGGGCGTATCGATAAAGCCGGGGGCTATCGCATTGACGCGTATTCCCTTCGGCCCCAGCTCCCGGCTCCAGGTTTTGGTAAAGCCGATGACCCCGAACTTTGCGGCGGCATAGTTGGTTTGCCCATAGTTTCCATAAATACCGACGATCGAGCTTGCGTTCAGGATGACGCCGGAGCCCTGTGCGATCATGGTGTCGACGACGGCCTGCGAGGCATGGAACACACCGCGCAGATTGACGTCGATGACGTCGTCGAACTGCTTGACGGTCATTTTTTGAAGGCGCGCGTCCCGGGTGATGCCGGCGTTGTTGACCAGAATGTCGATATTCCCGTATTGGCTCGTCGCCCAGGCGACAAGCCTGTCGACGGCGTCGCGGTCCGCCACGTCGACGCTCAGGCCCGTTGCCTGGCCGCCCGCTTCGCGGCAGACGCTGGCCACGTGCGATACGCCGTCGGGATTCAGGTCGCATGCCACGACGACTGCGCCTTCCCTGGCGAATTTCACGGCTGTCGCCGCGCCGATACCTTGGCCGGCGCCGGTTACGATCGCCACTTTTCCGTTTAGTCTCATTGCCTATATTCTCTGAATCGTCGAGGCCGTGCCGGCGCACCGCACAGCCGCCGCGGCGGTGTATCAAAAGCCGACCGCGTCCGCGCCTTTCAGGCCCAGCATTTTCCGGGCGTCGTCGGGTGTTGCTATGTCAAATGAAAGTTCTTCGAGGATGCGTCGGATCTTTCGAACCTGCAGGGCATTCGTTTCGGCCTTGACGCCTTTTGAAAGAAATACGCTGTCCTCCAGGCCAACCCGGACGTTTCCGCCCATGATGGCGCCCATCGTTACGAGCGGCATTTGATGCCGCCCCGCGCCAAGAATGGAGAAGTGGTAGTTTTCCCGCCCGAAAAGACGGTCGGCCGTCGAGCGCATCACCGTCATGTTCTCCGGATCGGCGCCAAGTCCGCCAAGAATGCCGAAGACCGACTGAATGAAAAACGGAGGCTCGATGAGGCCCTGGTCCACGAAATGCGCAAGGTTGTAAAGATGGCCGACGTCGTAGCATTCGAACTCGAAGCGTGTGCCGTGCGCGCCCAGTTCGAGCAGAATCTTTTTTATGTCCTTGAAGGTGTTTCGGAAAATCATGTCTTCCGTCCCTTCGATGAAACTCTTTTCCCAGCCGTACCGCCACGACGAAATTTTCGCCGCGATCGGATGGATGGAGAAATTCATCGAACCCATGTTCAGCGAACACATCTCGGGTTTCGCCAATCTTGGATAGGCAAGACGCTCGGCCAACGTCATGCGCGTGCTGCCGCCGGTCGTTATATTGATGACGGCATCGGTAGCCCGCGCGATGGCGGGAACGAATTGCCTGAACACCTCGGGCGCCGGTGTCGGCTGTCCATCCGAGGGATCCCGGGCGTGCAAATGAAGAATGGCTGCGCCGGCCTGCGCGGCTTCTATGGATTGCGCCGCAATCTGGGCGGGCGTCAACGGAAGGAATTCGGACATCGACGGAGTATGCGTCGCGCCGGTGATGGCGCAGGAAATAATGACTTTCCGCTGAGTGCCGCCCGTACCCTTCGACGGCGTGTCCGTCGCGACATGGCTGGTGCGGGGGGTGGGCATGTTTGTCTCCGGCGTCTGTGGGGGGCGAGCCCGGGTTCGTTATCGGGCCTGCCTCTTGTGATATCGATGTTAGTAGAATAGGATGGTATTGATAAGGTCATATTCGGACAGTTGAGTGTTGTTATAGGACAATCCAGAGGGGAGGCGATGTCGTCAAAACTGCCATTGCTTAACGAGCGCATCTACGCGCCCTATAAAATCGCGGCGCTGGTGGAGGTTCTCAGCGAACAGGACATTGCGCCGGAGGACAGTCTCAAAGGCAGCGATGTCGCCGTGGACGAAATTTACGATGCCTCAGCGTTGACGTCCGTGCGGCAATACGTCGCCGTCTGTAGAAACGCGGTCCTGTTGTCGCGCAATCCCGCCACGGCTTTTATTGTCGGGTCCCGCCTGCATTTGTCCGCCTATGGGATGTACGGCTACGCCCTGATGTCGTGCCTGTTGTTCCGGGATTACTTCCGGCTTGGGGTGAAGTACCACCAGCTCGCCACGCCGACGCTTACCATCGAATGGAACGAATATCCCGATGAGGGGATCTGGACGTTCCCGGATGCGTTCATCTCCAATCCGTCGAAAGAGCTGCGCCAGTTCCTGATCGAGCAGCAGTTCACCCAGCATGTGACTCATCTGCAGGACGTTGCCGGAAAAGCCTGTCCGCCGACAAAAGCGTGTTTTTCGTACCCGGCGCCGGCGCATGCCGATGTTTACCCGGAATATCTTGGCTGTCCGTGCTACTTCGACCAGGAGCAGTGCGAGCTTCATTACGACAGCGCCATACTCGAGGAAAAGCCTCAACTGGCTCACAGGCTGACGGCCACGCTGTTGCAGGAAACCTGCGACAGGCTCATCGGCCAGGCAAAGACGTCCGTCGGCGTTTCCGGAGAGGTCTATCAGGTGCTGATGCGAAAGCCGGGCGTGTTTCCCGGCATGGAAGTCGTCGCGGACGCCTTGAAAATGACCAGCCGCACTCTGCGGCGACGTCTGGAGGGCGAAGGGACGTCTTTCGTGGCGATCGTCGACGACGTGCGATGCTCCCTGGCAACGGAATACCTGAAGACCACGAAGATGAGCACCGACGATATTGCGATGCTGCTTGGCTTTAGCGACGCCGCAAACTTCCGGCGGGCATTGAAGAGGTGGACGGGGATGGGTCCGGGGGAATTGCGCAGATGAACCGCCGGGCCGGTGAGGGAAACACCGGGGATTGCAACCCGCCGTATTGACATCGCATCGGCCGGATAACTATATTGACCGGCTACTTTATTGAAGGTATTTCATGAACGCCATTGATCTTTTGAGGCCCGTCCCCGGGCTGCGGGTATTGGTTTCGGGTGCGGCGGCCGGTATTGGCGCCGCGGTCGCGCAGGCATTTCTGGAAGCTGGCGCGCGCGTCTATGTTTGCGATGTCGACCAGGCCGCAATCGATCGGGCGAAAGCCCGGCACCCCGACCTTCATACCGGGGTTGCGGACGTGGCAAACCGCGATCAGGTGGACAGCATCGTCGACGATGCGCGGGCCGCGCTCGGCGGTTTGGATATTCTTGTCAACAATGCCGGCATCGCGGGGCCGACGGGCGCCGTCGAAGACGTCGATCCGGAGCAGTGGGAACGGACGATTTCCACAAACCTCAACAGCCAATACTATTTTCTGAGGAAAGCGGTTCCGGTATTGAAAGAAACGTCGGAAAGCCCGGGCATCATCGCCATGGCTTCTGTGGCGGGACGCCTGGGATACCCGTTTCGCACGCCGTATGCCGCCACCAAATGGGCCATTGTCGGCCTGGTCAAATCCCTGGCCATCGAGCTTGGGCCGAGCAATGTCCGCGTCAACGCCATTCTGCCCGGGGTCGTCGAGGGCGAACGTATGGACCGGGTGATTTCCGCCAGGGCGGATAAGCTGGGCATCGGCTTCGAAGAAATGAAGGAAGAATACCTGCAGAAGATATCTCTGCGGCGAATGGTGTCGGTCGTCGATATTGCGGCGATGGCGCTGTTCCTGGCGTCGCCTGCCGCGAAAAACATTTCCGGCCAGGCCATCAGCGTGGATGGAAATCATGAATACCTGTGACCGGCGCAGGCAGGCCCATGGCCGACGCAAGCCGGTATCAACCAGCCCCTGCCAGGCAGGTATTCCTTTTAATAACGGCAATTAGCCGCTCTCAAGCGTCCCGGCTTCTTTGAGCAGCCACCGCTTGAAGTCGGCCAGGTCGGGCCGGCGGTCGGCGCCTTCGGCGCTTACCAGCCAGTAGGCTGTCTCGGCGGCCACGGCGTCCGGGCCGATGGCGACCAGTGCCCGAGCGGCCAGTTCGCGGTCGACAAGCGGCCGTCGGCCCAGCGCCACGCCCAGGCCCATGACGGCCGCTTCGAAAGCCAACTGGATCGCATCGAAGCGCAAGCCCCCGGAAGACTCTATGTCGTTCATCCCCGCCCGGTCCAGCCACGCCTGCCAGTCTTCGCTTGCCGCGTCGACATGGATAAGCGTCGCCCGGCGAAGATCGACATTTCCCTTCTCATCGATCAGGGTATCGCGGTAGGCCGGACTGCACACGGGGACCAGTTGTTCGCCAAACAGCCGGCTCCATGCCGCCCCCGCGGCAGGCGCGCGGCTCATGCGTATCGCGAAATCGAATCCGTCGACGGGGAAGCCGACTTGTCGGTGCGATGTGTCGACGGCAACGTTGACCTCCGGCCACCGATCGCGGAAATGCCGCAGCCGCGGCAGCAGCCACCGCGAGGCCAGTGTCGGAGCGCAGCTCACGGCGATGGTGCGATGGGCTCGGTTGTTCGGCAGGCGCTGGGTTCCTATTGCGATCAGGGAAAACGCCTCGGAAACATAGGACAGATAATCGGCGCCCTCCGGGGTCAGCAAAAGCCTGTTGGGCTCCCGGATGAAGAGCTCGATGCCCAGAGCCTGCTCCAATCCGACAATCCCGTGGCTGATGGCGCTTGGCGTCACATTCAGCTCTGCGGCGGCGCGCTTGAAGCTCTGATGCCTGCCCGCCGCGTCGAAGTAGCGCAGGGAGGAAAGCGGCGGAAGACGTAGCGGCATGACATCTCTCCAGCAGTTGCCGGGCGGCCCGAGCTAGCGGGCGGCGGCGAAATGATGGGTGGCGGCGCGCGGCGACCGGCCGTCGTCGAGCCACGCCAGCGTCTCGCGCCACAAGGTGTCGCGAAAGCGTTCATGGAAAAAAGCGAAATGGCCGATCTCGGACAGATGCAATTCGGCTGGGCGCACCACCACGTGCGACCGGTCGCAGCCGGTGTAGTACGCCAGCAGACGCAACACGGCGGCCGGGGTCCCGTACGGGTCGTCGGTAATGCTGTAGGCCAGCATCGGGCATCGCAAGGCGGGAAAGTATCGGGTGGGCTCTGTAGCGCCGCGCCCTGCCCCGGGCAAATCGACTTGGCCCGGGGGCGTTTCGCCCAGCGTCGCCTTGCGAAAGGCCCATTCGTAGGCCACCCCCGCGGGCAGATCTTCGAGCCAGCCCAAGCGGCGTCCCGGAAAGTATCCCAGAAGCAGAGTCACCAAGGGCATGAATACGTGCCATTTGAAAAACATCGAATATCGCGCCCGCAAGGCGTAGTCTTTCCAATAGGCGAACTGCGCGCCCACCGTCAGCATGCGGTCGATACGTGAATTGGACGCGCTGAAACCCGGCACCGCCCCGCCTATGCTGTGGCCGACCACGGCGATTTTCGCGGAAGGGAATTTCCGCACCGCCCACTGCAGCACGCCGTCGAAATCCTTGCTGCCCCAATCGAATTTGCTGGCTTTGAATTTGCGCAGCGAAGCGTGGCGCGATGCCCCTATGCCGCGATAATCGTACGTGATCGCGATGTGCCCATGCGAGGCCAGGAAGCGCGCATACCTTGAATAATATGATGCCTTGACGCCCGTGGCGCAATTGACGATCACCACACTGGCAGAGCGTCCGTTCTCGTGCGCGCCATATATCGTTGCGCCCAGGAGGTAGCCGTCCGCCGCGGGAATCAGGATATTCGCATCAAGGCTCATTTCGATTTTCAAGCGGGTTTGTTTGACTTGAGGCAGAGTATAAAAATTGGATATATATTCACGTAAGCCTGTACATTTGATATCTATGTTGAGGAATATTCACCAAAATGAAAAACCTCGATGCAAACTCGCTGGTGGTGTTCTATCATATTGCCAATGCGGGCAGCCTGTCCAAGGCGGCGACGGCACTGGGGCTGTCGCGCTCGGCGCTCAGCCATAGAATCAAAGCGATGGAGGCCACGCTCGATTGCCAGTTGCTGCTTCGCACCACGCGCAATGTGGGCCTGACCGAAGCGGGCTTTCGTCTTGCTCAATATGCCGGCCGCATTTCCGATACCTTGACCGAAGCCAATTTACTGGCCAATGGGCTCAACGAAGATACGTCCGGCCTGATACGCATATCGGCGCCCCCCGGCCTGGGCGGCGTCTGGCTCAAGCCGCTGGTGATGTCCTATATGCGCGCCAACCCCCGGGTCGGCATTGACCTGCGCCTGAGCGAACAGACCGTGGACCTGACAAAAGACCCTTTCGACCTTGCTATCCGGGTGACGTCGAACCCGCCGGAGCAGGTCGTGGCGCGCAAGCTGTTTGCCATTTCCTGGTGGCTTTGCGCCAGCCCGCAGTGGGTGTCGCGATTTTCAGAGCCGCTGGCGGGCCACGACCTTGCGCATCTTCCCATGGCCGGTTTTTCCAGGGGCGATCAATTCCGGTCGCCCGAGATCACACTGGGCCGGAAATCGCTGGCGACGATGCGCAGCCCCGTTCTGGTGTCCAATGACCTGGACATTGTCAAAGACGCCTTGTTGGAGTCGCTGTGCATGGCGGTGCTGCCCGATTATTGCGTCAAACCCGAGATATCCACCGGCCGGCTGATACGGATTCTTCCCAACTGGACCGTCAACGCCCGATACGGCGAGCAGGCATATGCCCTGCACTTGCCGGGACGCATGATGCCGCGCCGGGTGAAACGATTTATGGACTTCCTGCGTGAACGCAGCTAGATCGCCACAGTTTTGCGTCGGTTCTCTCAACACTGGCGTAGCGTCCAATACGCTTATCGTGCGGCACCTGGTTATCTACAATTGAGACCTTTACTATTCAATGACAACGCGCCACCTCCGGAATCCAGGGAATCAAGACCATGCAGGCTCACACATTCAAGCCGGCCCATGACCATTACGTCACGCAAGTCCGGGAAAGTTTTGCCCGGCAGCGCGTCATGGCCACCATAGGCGCCGAACTGCTGTCCGTTTTGCCCGGCCGAGTCGAAATCGGGCTGGCCTACAAGCCCGATCTTGCACAACAACATGGCTTTCTTCATGCCGGCATTACGACCGCCATCGCCGACAGCGCGGGCGGATACGCCGCGCTTAGCCTCTTTGCCGAAGGCGAAGACGTCATGACGACCGAGTTCAAATTGAACCTGCTGGCCCCCGCCGACGGCGAGCGGTTCGTTGCGGCGGGCCAGGTCATCAAGAGCGGCGGCACCCTGACCATATGCCAGGTCGAGGTCCAAAGCCACAAGGGGCGACAGGCGACCCTGTGCGCTTTCGGTATCCTGACTATGATACGCATCAGGCCGCGTTAGAAAATCCGGGCCTGTCCACCTGATCGGAGGCTCCATGGAACGTACAAAGTACCCGCCCGCCGGCTCGATAGTCATCGTTACCGGGGGAACGCGCGGCATCGGAAAGCATATCGTCGGGCGGCTGCATGAGGACGGATACGGCATTCTGTTCACCCACTCCAATTCCGATGATGACGCCCGAGCCCTGGAAAAAGAATTCGACGGCGCCGGCGCCCCATGCCGAGGGCTTCGGGTCGATGTGTCATCCGGCGATGCTCCAGGTCGTATCTTCGACATGGCGGAATCCCTGGGATGGGTCACCGGTCTGGTCAATAACGCCGGCATTACGGGACGCCTGGGAAAGATCGGCGACCTGGCCGATTCGGATCTGGACCATGTCATTGCGGTCAATCTTGCGGCGCCCATCCGCCTGTGCCGTGAAGCCGCAAGGCGCTGGGCCGGCCGCGCGTATCGATCGACCATTGTCAATATCTCTTCCGTGGCGGCCCGAACCGGATCGCCAAACGAATATGTGGCCTACGCGGCAACCAAGGGCGCCCTGGAAACTTTTACCATCGGGCTGGCAAAAGAGCTGGCGGCTGGCGGCATATACGTCAATGCGGTGGCCCCCGGCACCATCGACACCACCATTCACGCACGCGCGGGCGAACCGGGAAGGGCTCAGCGGGTGGCCGAACACATTCCTCTTAAACGGCCCGGCCGGCCAGAGGAAGTCGCCGAAGCGGTCGTTTGGTTGTTGTCCGACAAAGCGTCCTATGTAACGGGTACCGTCCTTGGCGTGGCCGGAGGGTTGTGACCGTCCGTGGTGGAAGCTCTTCTATAATGCGATGGAATCCACTTCGCACCCATCACTTCCACAACCATGATCTCGGGATCGCACAGACGACTGACAGCCTGGCTTGGCTTGATTGCCATGTGGCTCGTCGTCATTGCGCCCACCGTCAGCCGCTTGGCCTACACGTCGCGGGATCTGGTCGTTCCCGTTTGCGCCGCCACGGGCGGGGCGCAACAGCCCGGCGCTTCCTTCTACCGCATCCATGTCGGCGGGCAACACGATGCCCCGGCAAACCCGCTCAATGCCTGCGGTTATTGCAGCCTGTTCGCCCACAGTGCGGTCCTGCTCTCGATTCCTCCCGCCGCGCCGGCCGTGCTGCTGCTGGCCCTGCTTCCCCTGGTTGTTCCCCGGCGCACCCGGTTCACGCCCTTTAGCGCGTTTCCGTCGGGCCGCCCCCGGGATCCTCCCCGCTTTTCCTGATACCCGTGTCTTTCCGAGTCCATGCCGCGCGCCCCGCCCGGGCGCATGGCGTGGTTCGTTCCCACATCGTCAGGAAACACCATGTCTTACTCTTCATCGCGCAGGGCGATCCGGCGCGCATGCCGGGCGGCCGGACGGGCTTCGCTGGCCCTGCTGCCGCTTGTCCTTGCCCCGGATCCCGCCCGCGCCGCGCCGGCCGCGTCCTCTGCTGTTTTGCCGGCCATCACCGTCACGGCGGACGGCGCTGGGCTGCCCGCCACCGATCCCGATATACCGGCGTCCGTCGAATCGGTCACCCGCGACCAGTTCCAGGACTGGAATGTCGTCAATACCGAGGACACCCTGAAGTATCTGCCGAATCTGGATGTGCGAAAGCGCTTCATCGGCGACCAGAATTCGATCATCGCCGTGCGCGGCACCAGCAACGTGCAGAGCGCGCGCGGACTGGTGTATGCCGACGGGCTGCTGCTGAGCAACCTGCTGGGCAACGGGTATTCGTTTCCGCCGCGCTGGTCCATGGTGTTTCCCGACGACATCGAGCGCGTCGACGTGGCGTATGGGCCGTTTTCGGCGGCCTATCCGGGAAATTCCATGGGCGCGACGGTGTTGATCACGACCCGCATGCCCACGAAATTCGAGGCGGACGCGGATGCGAAGGGGTTTTCGCAGCACTTCAGCCTGTTTGGCGTGGATCGCGACTTCAGTGGCGGCGAGGCGTCGGTTTCGCTTGGCGACAAGGTGGGCAAGCTGTCTTACCTGCTGGGCGTCAACCATCTGGAAAACACCAGCCAGCCCTTGCAGTTCGCCACGCTGTCCCAGTCGGCCACACCCGCGACGGCCGCCGACACCCCTGTTTCGGGGGCCCATTTCTATCGCAACCAGACCAATACGCCGACCGTGGTGCTGGGCGTGAACGGCGAAGGCATGGAACATACCCTGCAGGACCAGTTCAAACTTAGGCTGCAGTACGATTTCACGCCCACTTTGCAGGGCGGCGCATCCGTGGGGTATTGGCGCGACCACTACGACAGCCAGACCTCGACGTTCCTGCATGACGCCAATGGCAACCCGGTTTATTCGGGCAAGGTGAATATAGACGGCCGCGAGTACGACATTCCCGCCTCGGCGTTTGCCCCGTCGCGGGGCGAGAGCGAAAACTGGCTGTACGGCCTGTCGTTGAAAACCCGTCACGCCACCGGCTGGAACGGCGAAGCCATCGCATCGTATTACGACGTCGGCCGCAGCGAGGCGCGCAGCGCCAACGCGGGGGGAACGGGAAACGGTCCGGGAACCGTTACGTTCGGGGACGGAACCGGCTGGAAGACGTTCGATCTGAAAACCAGTTACACGCCCTCGGGACCGGACCACGGGTTCGCGGCGCACAAGCTGGAATTCGGCTATCACTTCGACAGTTATTTCACGGACAACGACACGTTCGACACTTCGGACTGGGAGGAGGGCGCGGCGGGCGCGCCGGTCAACTCGTTTTCCGGCAGGACCAGGACCCAGGCGCTGTATGCCCAGGATGCCTGGCAGTTTCTGCCGCGCTGGAAGTTCGTCTACGGCCTGCGCTACGAAGACTGGCGGGCCTATGACGGGTCCCAGGCGGTAGGGACGACGTACGTGCCCTACGCCGACGCCCGGCAGCGGCACGTTTCGCCCAAGGCGTCGATGTCGTTCGATGTGACCGGCGACCTGACGCTGCGGGCATCCATTGCCCGCGCCTACCGCTTTCCCACCGTGGGCGAACTGTTCCAGGGCCGTATCAGCGGTTCGTCCATCGTCAACAACAATCCTGACCTGCAGCCCGAGAACGACGTGGCCAAGGAATTGACCGCCGAATGGACGCACTGGAATGGCCTGTTCCGGTTTTCGCTGTTCCAGGACGATGTCACGAACACGATCTTCAGCCAGACCGACACCACCGTCATTCCCAATGTCACGAACTTCCAGAACATAGACAAGGTGCGCTCCCGCGGGGTCGAGGCCAGTTACCAGGGCCAGGACGTGGGCATGACCGGGCTCGATGTGATGGCCAGCGTGGCCTATACCCAGTCGAAAATCCTGGCCAATGACGCGAACCCGGATTCCGTCGGAAAGTACTTCTATCGCGTCCCGTTGTGGCGCGCCAAATTCGTAGGCACCTACCACCTTTGGGACCGCGCGTCCGTCACGGCCGGCGTCCGTTATTCGGGGCGCCAGTACAACACCTTGACCAACGACGATACCAATCCGGATGTCTACGGCGGCACCAGCACCTATACCGTCGCCGACGTGAAATTCACCTACAGGCCAAGCCGGTTCGGCGAAATCAGCATCGGCGTCGACAACCTGTTCGACAAGCGGTATTTCGTCTACCACCCGTATCCCGGCCGCACGCTGTACGTCGAAGCGAAGCTGCGGATGTGAACCGTCTTTCCATCATGATATTTAGCAAGGTCCCGTACTCATGCACAACATGTCTTCCCGCCATGATTTGATCGGCCCGGCGCAGGCGCGCTACCGCACGCTTTGGCGCTGGCATTTCTATGCCGGCCTGTTCGTGATGCCGTTTCTGATGGTGCTTGCCGTCACCGGCACGCTGTATTGTTTCCAGCCGCAGATAGAGCCTTTGCTCTACGGGCACCTTCTGGTCGTGCACCCATCGGGCGGGCCGCGGCTGGACGAAGACCGTTTGCTGGCGCGCGCCGCCGCGGCCATGCCGCCTGGATCGCGGGCGGTCAGCGCCGCGATAGGCCGGAACCCCGGGCGCAGCGCGGAATTCGTGTTCCGTCCGCTCCATGCAGACAAGCAAAGCGTATACGTGAATCCGTACACGGGCGATGTCCTGGGCGCCTTGAGCGTCGATCACCGGTTCATGCAGGTGGACCGCATGATCCATCGCAAGCTGCTTCTGGGCAAGACCGGTGAATTGATCATGGAGCTGGCCGCCTGCTGGACGCTGGTGCTGGTCGGCACCGGCGTGGCGTTGTGGTGGCCGCGCGAGGGGGTTGGAATTCGCGGTCTGCTGTGGCCGCGGTTCGAACTGCGCGGCAGGCTCTTGTGGAAGAGCCTGCATGCGGCCATGGGCGCCTGGCTGGCGGTGGGCGCCGTCGCCTTCATCCTGACGGGGCTGCCGTGGACCGGATCCTGGGGCAAGCATTTCAAGGCCCTGGCCACGCAAATCCACCTGGGGTCGCCCGCGGGGGCGTGGGGCGCATCGGCGCTCAGGTCCAGGGCGCCGCGGGCATCCGCGACGGCATCCGGAGCCGAGGAGCCCGCCGCGGGCGGCATGGGCGCCATGCCGGGCATGGTCATGGACGACTTGCCCTTGAGGCGGGTGCCCTGGGCGGTGGGCGATACCGCCGTCCCGGAATCGGGGCCCAAGGCCGGCCACGCGGGGCTGTCGCTGGACCGCATCATCGCCATCGCCGGCTCGCGCGGGCTGGCCGGCGGCTACGACGTGGCCCTCCCGGCCACGCCGACAGGGGTCTACACGGTGTCCTATTTTCCTCCGGACCCCAGGAAAGAGCGCACGCTTCATATAGACCAGTACAGCGGCAAAGTCCTGGAGGATATTGCCTATCGGGATTATGGCGCGGTCTCCAAGGCCGTGTCGTATGGGACGGCGCTGCATATGGGCCGCTATTTCGGCCTGGCCAATCAGCTGCTTTGCACGATGATCTCGCTGGGCCTGGCGGCCATGGCGGCCACGGGCGCGGTCATGTGGTGGAAGCGCAGGCCCGGTTCCGGGCTGGGCGCGCCGCCCCGCATGGCGGCGCCAGCCGCCATGCGGCGCTGGAAGACCGGTTTGATCGCGCTGGGCATCGTCTTTCCGCTGATGGGAGCCACCATGATCGCGGTCTGGATCGTCGACGGCATATTCAGCCGGTCAACGGCCGGCCGCTGGGGGCCCGACGGGTTGTAGAATGGCCGGATCGCCGCTTTTCCGCCTTGGAGCCGCTAGTTGGAAATAAGACCTTATAAAACGCGGGATGAATCCGCCGTCATTGCCCTTTGGGACGCTTGCGGACTGATTCGACCCTGGAATGATCCCCGCCGGGACATCGCCCGCAAACTCACCGAGCAGCCGGAGCTTTTTCTTGTCGGCACCGAAGACGGGAAGCCGATGGCGACGGCCATGGTGGGCTTCGACGGCCACCGCGGCTGGGTCTACTATCTGGCCGTCGACCCCGGATTTCGCGGGCTATCCCACGGCAAAGCCATGATGCAAGAGGCCGAGCGCCTGTTGATGGCGCGCGGCTGCCCCAAGCTGAATCTTCTCGTACGCAGCTCCAATGCGCAGGTCATCGAGTTCTATCGAAGCCTGGGATACGTGCAGGACGAGGCCGTCAGCCTTGGCCGCAGGCTCATCCCCGATCCGCCGCCGGAAACCGGCCTGGCATAAAATGAAAGCCGTTTCAACTACACAATGGGTGCTTCAGCATGTTTCCGCAAAGACTTCTCGATGGCTATCAATCCTTTCTTCACGGGCGGCTCGCGCACGAACGGGAACGGTATGAAGAACTTGCCGAAAAGGGCCAGCATCCAGAGACCATGGTCATCGGTTGCGGTGATTCCAGAGTGGCGCCGGAAACCATTTTCGACGCGGGCCCCGGCGAGATTTTCGTGATACGGAATATTGCCAATCTGGTGCCTCCGTGCGAGTCCGATGTGGAAGGCTCGTTTCATGGAACCAGCGCCGCCATCGAGTTCGGCGTCAATGCGCTGCGGGTGAAACACATCGTCGTGATGGGCCATGCCAGTTGCGGTGGGGTAGGCGCTTTCGCCAACCGCGCCGCGCCGCTGACCCAGCGCGATTTCATCGGCAAGTGGATGTCGCAAATCGCCCCCGTGGCCGAACGCCTGGGCCCGCCCACGGGCGATCGCAAGGCCTGGATACGCCAGTTGGAGTGGGCCGTCGTCGAGCACAGCCTTGAAAACCTGATGACTTTTCCCGCCGTGCGCCAGCGGGTCGAGCAAGGCGAACTGACGCTTCATGGAGCCTATTTCGGCGTTGCCACGGGCGTGCTGTTCATGCGCGATCCCGCCAGCGGGAAGTTCGAACCGTACACCGAGGCGTAAGCCCCGCCAGGTATCACGAATTGTTTAACTTTGCGTGAGGACTTCGCCACCGGCATAGCCCTACACTGCCGCTGTTCTGATCGATCTTGACGATCATCCGGTAAGGGTCAACATTATGCTGCTTCTCGTTCTTGCCTATCTGGGCGGCGTGCTGACTATAGTCAGCCCGTGCATCCTGCCCGTTCTTCCGTTCGTGTTCTCGCGCGCCGGGCAGCCGTTTTCGCGCAGCGGCCTGCCCCTGCTGGCCGGCATGGTGCTGATGTTCGCGGTGGTGGCGTCGCTGGCGGCGGTCGGCGGCGGCTGGGTCGTGGCGGCCAATCAGTATGGCCGCTGGCTGGCGCTGATCCTGGTGGCCTTGTTCGGTCTGGCGCTGTTGCTGCCCCGACTGGCCGAGCGCCTTGCGCGGCCGCTGGTCCATGCCGGAAACCGCCTGTCCCAGGCCGCGCAGGCCGGCGACCGGCCGCGCCCCGGCGCTTCGTTCCTGCTGGGGGTAGCGACGGGCCTGTTATGGGCGCCTTGCGCCGGCCCCATCCTGGGCCTGGTGCTGACGGGGGCGGCTTTGCAGGGCGCCAGCCTGGGCACGACGCTGCTGCTGCTGGCGTACGCGGCGGGCGCCGCCACGTCGCTGGCGGTGGCGCTGCTGCTTGGCGGCAGGGTGTTCGCCGCCATGAAGCGTTCCCTGGGGGTGGGCGAATGGGTGCGCCGGGTCCTGGGCGCCGCCATGCTGGTGGGCGTGGGCGTCATTGCCATGGGCCTCGACACCGGCGTGCTGGCGCAAGTCTCGATAGCGTCCACCGGCGGCATCGAGCAGGCGCTGGTCGACCGCCTGGCCGGATCCCGGTCCAGCCAGGTTGCGGCGGGCGATGCTCCGGCCGGGGGGGTGATGCAGGCCTCGCCGGATATGATGGCCGCGGGCGCCATGCGCGCGGCGACCGCGCAGCCGGCCCCGCCGCTGCCGGTCGAAGGCCAGATGCCGTCGCTGGACGGCGCGGTGAAGTGGCTGAATTCGCCGCCCCTGACGGCGCAGGGCCTGCGCGGCAAGGTGGTGCTGATCGATTTCTGGACGTATTCGTGCATCAATTGCCTGCGCACGCTGCCCTACATCGAGGCGTGGTCCCGGAAGTATCGCGACAAGGGCCTGGTGGTCATCGGAGTGCATTCCCCGGAATTCGCGTTCGAACGCGACGAGCATAACGTGGCCCAGGCCGTGAGCCGCCTGGGTATCGACTACCCGGTGGCCATCGACAACAACTATGCCATCTGGCGCGCCTTCCACAATGAATATTGGCCCGCGCATTATTTCGTCGACGCCCAGGGGCGCATCCGCCATCATCATTTCGGGGAAGGCGATTACGCCGGATCGGAACGGATCATCCAGCAGCTGCTGCGCGACGCCGGGGCGACGAACGTGCCCACGGACCTGGTGGACGTGCATGGAAAGGGCCGGGAACAGGCCCCGGACATGAGGGACGTGCGCTCGCCTGAAACGTACCTGGGCTACGATCGCGCCGAAGGCTTTGCCTCCGGCGGCGTCCAGGCGCACGACCGCGCGTATGCCTATACCGCGCCCTCGGGCCTGTCGCTCAATGCCTGGGGCTTGTCTGGAACGTGGGTCGTGGGCGCGCAGCAGGCCACCCTGCAAAGCGCTCCGGGACGCATCGTCTATCGTTTCCACGCCCGCGACCTGCATCTGGTCCTGGGCCCGGGGCCGGACGGAAAACCCGTGCGTTTCAGGGTGACGCTCGACGGCAAGGCGCCGGGCGCCGCGCACGGCACGGACGTCGCCCCCGACGGCACCGGCGTGGTCACCGGGCATCGGCTTTATCAGTTGATACGCCAGTCCGGCGACATCCACGACCACACGTTCGGCATCGAATTTCTGGACCCGGGTGTTTCGGCTTATGCGTTCACGTTCGGATAGGAGCCGCCCGCCCCGGAAGGTATGATGTAGCCTTTTCGGCCCGTTCAATCAAAAGGAGTCTTCCCCCATGGCCCAAGCCACCGCCCGCCACATTCTGGTTTCCACCGAAGAGAAATGCAACGAACTTAAAACCGCCATTGAAAACGGCGCCGATTTCGCGCAGGTCGCCAAAGAACATTCCAGTTGCCCGTCCAGCCGCGACGGCGGCGACCTGGGTTCGTTCGGACCCGGCCAGATGGTCAAGGAATTCGATACAGTCGTTTTCAGCGCGCCGGTCAATGTGGTGCAAGGCCCCGTGAAGACCCAGTTCGGCTACCACCTGGTCGAGGTCACCAGCCGCCAGGACTGATGCCCTGGCCGGGCGCGCCTATTTCGCCGGCGCGCCCTTCATGCTGAAATCTTCTTCCCAATATTCGTTTTCGCGTCTTGTGTCGCCCGCGCGCGCCTGCTCGGCCTTGCGCAGTTCGACGCGGCGTATCTTTCCTGAAATGGTCTTGGGCAATTCATAGAATTCGATGCGCCGGATTCGTTTGTAGGGCGCCAGCCTGCCGGTGGCGAAACGCAGGATTTCCTCCGCCGTATGGGGGGTGGGATCGTATCCCGGGCGCAGCGCGACGAACGCCTTGGGCACCGACAACCGCAGCGCGTCCGGGCTGGGCACGATGGCCGCTTCGCCCACCGCCGGGTGTTCGATCAGGACGCTTTCAAGCTCGAACGGGCTGATGCGGTAGTCTGAAGACTTGAAGACGTCGTCGGCCCTGCCGACATACGTGTAGTAGCCATCCGCATCGACCTGGGCGACGTCGCCGGTTCGATAGTAGTCGGCGTCCATGGGTTTGATGGACTTGTTCTTGTCGTCGACGTAGCCGTCCATCAGGCCGGTCGGGCGGGGATTGACGGCGATGGAGAGTTCCCCTTCGGACGCAAGCCGGTCGTCGGTGTCGATCAGGGCGATGCTGTAGCCCGGCAGCGGCCTGCCCATGGAACCGGGCTTCAGGGCCTGCCCCGGCGGATTTCCGATCTGGGCGGTGGTTTCGGTCTGCCCGTAGCCGTCGCGCAATGTCAGGTTCCAGGCTTTTTTCACGCGTTCGATGATTTCAGGGTTCAGCGGCTCGCCCGCGCCGACCACTTCGCGCATTTTCACGCGGTACGAGGCAAGGTCTTCCTGGATCAGCATTCTCCACACGGTAGGCGGCGCGCACAGCGTGGTGACCTCGTATTTGACCAGCGTGTCCAGAGTGGCCTTGGCGTTGAAGCGCGCGCTGTTGTAGACGAATATGGCGGCCCCCGCGTTCCAGGGCGCGAACACCGAGCTCCAGGCGTGCTTGGCCCAGCCCGGCGAGCTGATGTTCCAGTGGATGTCCCCGGGCTGGAGTCCGACCCAATACATGGTCGACAAATGTCCCACCGGATAGCTTTGATGGCTATGCTGCACCAGCTTCGGGCGGCTGGTCGTGCCCGAGGTGAAGTACAGCAGCAAGGGGTCCGTCGCCAGCGTGGGGGCGTCGGCCTGGAACACGGGGCTGGCGTCGAAGGCGTCTTCGAAGCGTGCCCAGCCCCCTGGCGCCGGGCCGGCGCCGGAGGTGACCGCGATGCGCTTGATGCTGGCGTCCACGCCGGAGAATTTGTCCGCCTGGTCGGCGTTGGTGACGATGTATTTGACGGCGCCGCGCTCCATTCGGTCGGCGATATCGGCGGGCGTAAGCAGCAGGGTGGCCGGAATCGTCACCGCCCCCAGCTTCATGGCGGCCAGCAGCGTTTCCCACAGCGCCCCCTGGTTCGCCAGCATCAGCAGGATGCGGTCGCCGCGCGCGACGCCCAGGCCGCGCAGGTAGTTCGCGACCTGGTTCGAGCGCGCCGACATGTCGGCGAACGAGCGCTTCAGTTCGCTGCCGTCCTCGCCGACTATCCATAACGCCGGGTCGTCGTTGTCCCGCGCATAGTCGTCGAACCAGTCCAGCGCCCAATTGAATTCTTCCAGCCGGGGCCACTGGAAGTCGCGATAGGCGGTGTCGTAGTCGGTGCGGTGCGTCAGTAAAAAATCACGCGCTTGGGAAAAGGCCTGCGACGTCATGATGGTCTCCGTTTCTAAGTTTCTAATGCAGATGCTTGTAGACAGTGGTGCGCGACAGGCCAAGCAAGCGGGCCGTCTCCGATATATTTTGCCCCGTCGAGACGTACGTGGCCTTGATTTCCAGGCATTTGTGTCGGCGCAGGGGGTGCCCCTTGCAAAGCGGGCAAGCGTGCATGGGGCTTGGCGCGCCGTCGTCGAAAGCGTCTTCGTCAATGAAGCCGTCGCCGCCGTGGCGCAACAGCGCCAGTTGCAGGTAGCTGCGCAGTTCGCGTATGTTTCCCGGCCAGGGACGATCGCGCAGCTTTTCTATGGCAGCGTCTGTAATGGCCGTGTCGCGCGAGAATTCCGCTATCAGGTGCCGTACGATGGCGGCGAAATCCCGCCGTTCCCGCAGTGGCGGCAATGTAATGGTGAATGCGTTCAGGCGAAACAGCAGGTCGGCGCGAAAAAGATGGTTCGCGACGGCCGCCGTCAGATCCCGGTTCGTCGCCGATACAATCTGCACGTCGACCTGGTGCGATTCCAGACCGCCCAGAGGCCGTACTTTCATGTCGTCCAGGAAGCGCAGCAGGGCGGTTTGCGCCGCCGGGGGAATATCGGCCACTTCGTCCAGGAACAGGGTACCCAGATCGGCCGATCGGGCAAGGCCCAGGGCGCCCTGGGGGCTGGCATTCGTATAGGCGCCTTTTGCGTGGCCGAACAGTTCGGAGATGAAGAGTGTGTCCGGGATCGCGCCGCAATTGACGGCCACGAACTTGCCCGACCGCTGGCTGGCGCGGTGTATGAGGCGGGCGATCAGTTCTTTTCCGGTTCCCGTTTCCCCGAAGATGTGGACGGGCATTCCAAGTCCGGTCACGCGGCCCAGGTCTTTAAGGGTTTCGTTCAGCCTGGGATCTTCGCAGACGAATGTTCCGTCGGCCTGTCCGTGCGTCTTTGCCTGGCGCCTGGGCAAGGTGCGGGCTATGGGGAAGCGGGCGACCCCTCGTGCGATTTGCCGGCATGTCATGAAAACGCCGCTGCCTGCCCGGTCCCGTATTTGCACCAGTTCGCCGCCCAGCAGCCTGTCCATGGTGGAGCCGAACTGGCTGTCGAATACATCGTCGAAGCGCAGGCCCGCTGCGGCGGGCAGGCCGTCGAGGAAGGCTTCGCCGTAGCGGTTTATGGAGACGATTTCGCCATCGCTGGATATGGCGATCAGCCCGGTTGAAAGCGTGTCCAGGAACTCGGCGCGCGGATGGAAGGCAAGAATATAGAACCCGGGCTGCTCCTGGAAAAACAGGGCGTTGCCGATCTGGGTGGCGGCCATTTTTACCAGGGCGTGGGTATGCTGCTGGCGCGTCGCGTTTACGCAGGAGGCGTCGATCGCCCCGATCATGGCGCCGCCGACATTGAAGATGGGCGCGGCGACGCAGCTTAGATGAGCGTCCCGGGTGAAATAGTGTTCCCGCCCATATACCGCCACCGATTCCGCGCTGATGAGCGACAGGCCAAGCGCGTTGGTGCCGCGCTCGGATTCGCTCCAGGAGCTGCCCGGGATGATGGCCTTGCCGGCCTTGCTGTCGGCGAAGTGCGTGTCGCTGATCGTGTCGATGACCAGGCCGGCGCGATCGGCGAACGCAATCATGAAATTCGAGCCCGCTATCTGTGAGTGCAGGACCTGCATCTCGGCCAGCGCAAGACGCCGGCAGGCTCGCAGCTCGTCGCGCTTGCGCTGCACGTCGGCGAAGGAGGCCACGACGTCGCGCGGCTCGGTGTCCGGGTCCAGGCCCCGGTCCCGGCATCGTTTCCAGCTTTCCACGACTGCCGTCGTCAGGACGCCGGTCGGTATGTCGTGTCCTTTTTCCAGGGCGAAACGTGCTTGTTCCAGCTCGGACGAGTCTTGCATGTCGTCTCCGAAAGCGGCTTTTTTTCGTGGATGGGAATCACCATTGCAGACACATCGTCATGCGTGACAGTGTCAGCCTATCCATGACGGCTGTCAATCAATCCCCCGCGATGCCGGCCGGTTTCTGGACACCTCGTGTACAGGGGGTGTCCAGTTTCTGAACACCTTGAACCGGCTTGCCGGGGCAATCCCATGGCGCGGCCGTGCGCCGGTTTTCCTGGCATGCAATTTGCTTGATGAAAAGACAACGGGCTGGCGATGGCCGATGGCGCGGCCGCCATGAAAAAACGGGCCAATGGCCCGAATCAAGGAGATAAGCACAATGAAAGCTCAGGTTCTTAGGCATTACGACGAGTCGCTCACCGCTGATCAATGGGTTTCATTCGAGGATGTGCCGGAGCCGGTCATCAGCAAATCCACGGACGTCATCGTCCGTATCGGCGGCGCGGGCGTGTGCCGCACCGACCTGCACATCATCGAGGGCGTGTGGAAGCCGCACATGGATCCTTCCGGCAAAGCCCTGCTGCCCATGATCATGGGGCACGAGAATGCGGGATGGGTGGAGGCGGTGGGCAAAGAGGTCTCCGGCATCAAGCCGGGCGATCCCGTCATCGTGCATCCCAAGGTATCCGGCGGCACGTGCCTGGCCTGCCGCCGCGGCTTCGACATGCACGGCCCCGGCACGTTCCCGGGGCTGGACAGCGACGGCGGCTACGCCCAATACCTGCTCACCTCGGAGCGCAATCTGGTGGCGCTGCCGCCATCGCTGGAACCGAAGCGGGTCGCGCCGTATGCCGATGCGGGCCTTACCGCCTACCGGGCGGTCAAGAAAGCCACCCGCCACCTGCTGCCCGGCGAATATTGCGTCGTCATCGGCGCCGGCGGCCTGGGCCATATCGGCATCCAGTGCCTGAAAGTGATGTGCGCGGCCGAAATCATCGTGGTCGACAAATCGGACGCGTCGCTGGAGCTCGCCCGCGAAGCCGGCGCCGATCACCTGGTGCGCGCCGGCGATCACGAAGTGGACACCGTGCTGTCCCTGACCAAAGGCGAAGGAGCGGAAGCGGTCATCGATTTCGTCGGCGAGCGGGGCACGACGTTCAAGGGCCTGGCCATGACGCGCCCGATGGGCAACTACTACGTCGTCGGCTACGGCGAAGAGATCCGGGTTCCCACCATCGATCTGATCATCACGGAGAAAAACATCATCGGCAATCTGGTTGGGACCTGGGCCGAGCTGGTCGAGTTGATGGCGCTGGCCGATCGCGGCCTGATCAAGCTGGCGACCGTGGAATACAAGCTGGCCGACGCCAACCAGGCGTTGAAAGACCTGCACGAAGGCAAGATTCACGGACGTGCCGTATTGATCCCATAAGTCGCCGCGTCCGCGACCACAACCTGAAATCAATAATCTGGAGACAAACCATGAAAACGAAGTCGCATTTATTTTCGAAGACCGTCGTGGCGCTTGCGGTGTCCGGCCTTGGCATCCCGTTCCTGATCGGCACTTGCGCGTATGCGGCCGACATCAGCTACGCCAAGTACGGGGACTATGCCAGCTATGGCACGGCGCCCGACGTGCCCGGGCCGTGCTCGTACGCGGCCATGGCGAAGAAAAACTACAAGGGGCGCACGCTGAAGGTGATCTCCAATGCCGTACCGGTCCTGGGCGAGCCGACCGTGCTGCATGCCCGCCAGTTCCAGGATCTGACCGGCGCCAAAGTCGATGTGGTCAATGTTCCGTTTGGCGATCTGTACCAGCGCATCATGATTCCCCTGCAGACGCACCAGGCCGCGTACGACGTGATGTTCTATCCGTCGCTGTGGATCGGCGACATGCACAACTTCCTGGCTCCGGTGCCCGCGAAGTACCTGGCCACCAGCGGCATGAAGGACGTCACCACCAATTACCGCGATGTCGCCACCTGGGGAAACCAGATGGTCCAGTACCCGGTCGATGGCGACCGGAATTATCTGAAGTACCGGGCCGATGTGTTCAACAACCCGGCCATGCAGGCGAAATACAAGGCCAAGACGGGGAAAGACCTGAAAGTGCCCACGACGTGGGAGGACTACAACGAAATCGCCAAGTTCTTCAGTGGATGGGATTGGGCCGGCGACGGCAAGATGCACTACGGCTCGGCCGAGGTCACCAAGCGCGACGACCTGATGTTCTCGGCATTCATCGATCGGGCCGCCGCGTATGCCAAGAACCCGCACGTCAAGGGCGGGTTCTTCTTCGATCTGGCCACGATGAAGCCGCAGATAAACAATCCGGGCTGGGTCAAGGGGCTGGAGATGTTCATCGATGCCAAGAAGGCGTTTCCTCCGGGAGGAACGAATTTCGGCCTGGGCGACGAGATTTTCTCGTTCGGCGGCGGACAGACCTTGATGAGCTATACCTGGGACGACGCGTTCATCCAGTCCATGGAGAAGACCAGCCCCATCCGCGACAAGGCGCGGCCTGCGCCTTTGCCCGGGTCGCATGAGGTATGGAACCGCGTCACGGGGAAATGGGATCACTTCGACAGGCCCAACGCGCCTCCGTATATAGCCTGGGGGTGGACGTCGGCGGTGGCCAAATCCTCGAAGAACAAGGATATGGCTTTTGACTTCCTGTGCTTCTTTTCCAATGAGGCCAATGCCAGCCTCGACCTGCGGATCGGCCGCTTTGGCATCAATCCGTACCGCACCTCGCAGTTCCAGGCGAAGTTCTGGGAAGACAAGCTGGGTTGGCCCAAGGACCTGGCGGAAAAATACGTCAACACCCTGGGCGGCATGGATGCGAGCAACAACCGCGTCTTCGACTTGCGCGTGCCCGGCGTGAACCAGTTCATGTCCACGTTGGCCAACGGCGTGGCTGAAGCGATGGCGGGGCAAAAAACGCCCCAGGCCGCATTGGATGGCGTCGCCAAGCAATGGACCGAATTGGTCAACAAGATCGGCGTGGACAAGGTGCGGGCGGCCTACGCGAACGTGGTGGCGCTGGAAGACCGCGGGCGTTGACCTACCTCTTTCATCAAGGACCGCGAATGAACAGAACCTTGGGGCTGGGCGCCTACAAGCAGATATTCCTGTTGCCGGGATTGCTGGTTTTATTGGCGATAGTTCTTTTCCCTTTGTTGTTCACCGTTCGCGTCAGCCTGTCGGGATGGGATGCCATCTCGCCGGGCCTGAACTGGATAGGAATCAAGAACTATCAGGACCTGGTCGGCGACCAGCGCTTCTGGCAGGCGCTGGCCAGGCTCAGCTTCATGGCCGTCACGACGGTTCTGGTCCAGTATGTCCTGGGCTTTGGGCTGGCGCTGCTGGTCTGGCGGGAGATCCGGTTCCGGCGGTTTTTCCGGGTGCTGTTCCTGATTCCAATGATGACGACGCCCGTCATCATGTCGGTGATATGGCGCACGATCTTTCACGAATCGCTGGGGCCGGCCAACGACGTATTGCACTGGATCGGCCTGGGCCCGTATCCATGGCTGACCTCCAGCGGCTGGGCCATGGCCAGCATCATGATTGTGGAGGTATGGGAATGGACGCCGTTCATGTTCCTGTTCATGCTTGCCGGACTGGTCAGCTTGCCGCGCGAACCATTCCTTGCGGCGGCCATCGACGGGGCCGGGCCCGTGCGCACGTTTTTCAACGTCACTTTTCCCCTTCTGGCGCCGGTTTCCATAGGCGCGATCATCATTCGCCTTATCGAGGCGTCCAAGATCATGGAAACCGTCTACGCGTTGACCTCCGGGGGGCCCGGCACGGCGACGGAAACCTCGGCCTACTACATTTACATCAGGGGGCTGCGTGATTTCGATATCGGCTATGCGTCCGCTTTGTCGATCACGTATCTGGTCATCATGATCGTGCTGTTGACGCTGATCGTCAAATGCCTGGTCCGCCTGTTCATAGGCAGGAGCGTGTAATGACGGGCAACTTGTATCGCATCCTTAAATATGCGGCGGTCGTGTTGTGGAGCGTCTTCGTCGTCACGCCGTTCCTTTGGGCATTGACGACCAGCTTCAAGACCATCAATGGCGTCACCGGGGGCGCCACCTACATCCCCTGGCTGCAATACAAACCGTCGCTGGATGGGTGGCACAACCTGTTCGGCGGCAGTAGCGGCATAGATATCGTCCATCCGTACATCAACAGCATCATCGTCACCGCCAGCGCAAGCCTGATCAGCATCGTCCTGGGGACTCTGGCCGCGTACGGCCTGTCGCGCTTCGACTATCGCGTGGGCATCGTCAAGAACGGCGACTTGGTGTTTTTCTTTATTTCCCAGCGCATCATGCCCCCGGTCGTGCTGGCGATTCCCTTTTTCCTGATGTTGCAGTGGCTTCACCTGCTGGACACGCGGCTGGGCCTGGTGCTGGTCTATATCGTGCTGCTGCTGCCCATCGCCGTGTGGATCATGGTGGACTTCTTCAACAATATTCCGCGCCAGATAAACGAGATGGCCATGCTCGACGGATGCACCCCGCTGGGCGCTTTCGTGCGGGTCATCTTGCCCAACTCCCTGCCGGGAATCATCGTCGCCGGCATGTTCTGCCTGGTTTTCGGGTGGAATGATTTTTTCTTCGCGTTCACGCTTACGTTTACCAACGTACAACTCTTGCCCACGGCCATTGTCTCGCTGAATTCGTCGGTCACCCCGTGGTGGAGCCTTTCGGCCGCCGCCCTGATTTCGGTGGCTCCCCTGGTGCTGGTGGCTTTTCTGGTAGAGCGGTTCTTGTCGCGCGGCACGCTTGCCGGAGCCATACGCTGAGATCGGACCCATGAGCCTTGAAACGATAGATTTGACGCTGATGTGCGAAGCGGTTCCCCACCTGCAGGATATCAATGCCGTTTTCGAACGCGGCAGGCTTACGGCGGTGATTGGCCGTACGCTTGCGGGGAAGACCACGCTTTTGCGCAGCATCGCCGGGCTGCAGGAGCGTATCGAGGGCAGGCTCGAGCTTGACGGCAGGAATTTCTCGGCGCTGCCTCCGTGGAAGCGTGACGTGGCCATGGTGTATCAGCAGTTCATCAATTATCCTCATTTGAACGTGTATGAAAACATTGCGTTTCCGCTGCGCCGCAAACACCAGGCCGATGACGTCATACGCAGGAAGGTGGAGCAGATATTGACCATGGTCGGGCTAAGCGGTTTCGAAACACGCAAGCCTTCGGAACTATCGGGCGGCCAGCAGCAGCGCGTGGCCTTGGCGCGGGCCTTGTGCCGGGAGGCCGACATCCTGCTGCTGGACGAACCCCTGGTCAATCTGGACTACAAGCTGCGCGAACAGTTGCGCGAGGAATTCCGCGACCTGCTGGTCGCGCGAACGGATGCGATCGTCATCTATACCACCACGGAGCCGGCCGAGGCCATGCTGCTGGGCGACCGGGTGGTGGTCATGCACGAGGGCCGCATCCTGCAGGCGGGAAGTCCGGCCGAGGTTTTCGACCGGCCGGTTTCCGAAGTGGTCGCCGGCATCGTCAACGACCCTCCCATGAGCCTGTTTCCCGGCGCGCTGGACGGCCGGGGCATCGCCCTGGAAGGTGGAATATCCATAGAGGCCGCACCCCATATGGCAGGCCTTCCACCGGGCCGGTACCGCTTCGGCATACGGGCCGGCGAGCTGCGCATGGATGGGAATACGTTGCGGGGCCGGGTCGTTTTCACGGAAGTGTCCGGCTCGGAAACGTCCCTGTACCTCGAGACGCCTTGCGGCGCGCTGGCCGTACAGCGTGAAGGGGTGCATGTATACCCGCATGGCGCCCTGGTCCATGTGGGTTTGCCGGCGCATCGCGTGTTCGTGTTCGATTCCGGCACAGGGGCCCTGGTGGCCGCCCCGCTTGCGGGGGCGAATTGATGGCGCGCATTCATCTTTCCCGTATCGGCCATGCCTATACCGAGGGCGCATATGCCCTGGCGCCCAGCGACATCACGTTCGACGATGGCGGAACCTATGCGCTGCTTGGGCCTTCGGGCTGCGGCAAGACGACCATGCTCAATATCATCTCGGGCCTGGTCAAGGCCTCGGAGGGCTCGGTGTGGTTCGACGACGCGGATGTGACCGGGATCTCCACCGCGAACCGCAATATCGCGCAGGTTTTCCAGTTTCCGGTCATATACCAATCCAAGACCGTATTCGAGAACCTGGCATTCCCCTTGCGCTGCCGGAACTGGGGGCGGGAAAGAATTCGGGCCCGGGTCGTACAGGTGGCCGATATCCTGGGACTGACGGCGCGCCTTGGCCGGTCGGCGCGAAGCTTGACGGCGGATGAAAAACAGCTTATTTCCCTGGGCCGCGGCCTGGTTCGGGACGACGTTGCGGCCATTCTCATGGACGAGCCCCTTACCGTCATCGATCCCCAGATGAAATTCGAGCTGCGCCGAAAGATCAAGCAGGCCAACGAGCAGACACGGTTGACGGTCATCTACGTGACGCACGATCAGAATGAGGCCATGAGCATCGCCGACGAAGTCCTGGTCATGGAGCAGGGCCGCGTGGTCCAGCGCGATACGCCCAGTCGTCTTTTCGAGTCCCCCGTGAATACCTATGTGGGCAACTTCATCGGTTCGCCGGGCATGAATTTCATTCCCTTGCGGCGCCACGAGACGGGGTTGGCGATAGGGCGGCATCTTTTGCCTGCCGTGCCGGTGGAAGTCCTGGCGTGCGCATCCGATCAGGCCGTCACCCTGGGCGTGCGCCCCGAGCATATCTGCTTTTGCCGGCAAGAACAGCCCGGCGCCCTGCCGGTTTCCGTTCTTGCGAAGCACGACCATGGCCGCATATTCATCGTGGACATCGACATCGATGGTTCGCCGGCCAAGGTGAAAGTCGCGCGCGAACAGGGCATTCCGCCCGGCCGGGCATGGGTCGCGCTGCCGGCGGATCGGCTGCGTTTTTATGCCGCAGACCGCCTGATCGCTTCGGCCTAGAAGGCGCGGCGGAAAACTATGATAAATACTGTATATTTATACAGTTATCAATTCCCTATGTTTCCGCCATGCAAACCACCCCGATCAAGGGCAGGGGCAGCGTCTCGAACAGGGTGTCCCGGTTCGATGCGTTCGAGCGCGAGCCGCTTGACGATGAATGGACGGCCGACGGCCAGCAAGCCGTGCCCAAGCCCGCCACGACGGTATTCACCGAGACGGCCAGGTCCATCATTTCCCGCAACGCTTCGCCGGACATCCCCTTCGAACAGTCCATCAATCCCTACCGGGGCTGCGAGCACGGCTGCATATATTGTTATGCGCGGCCCACGCACGCGTACCTGAACCATTCCCCGGGGCTGGACTTCGAAACGAAGCTCTATGCCAAACACAATGCCGCCGATGTGCTGCGCAGGACATTGTCGGATCCGTCCTACGCGCCAAAACTTATTGCGCTGGGCGCGAACACCGACCCCTACCAGCCCATCGAGCGGCGGCTGCGCATCACGGAGTCCATCCTGGCCGTCCTGGAGGAATTCAATCATCCCGTGGCCATCACGACCAAGTCGGCGTCGGTGACGCGCGACATCGAATTGCTGGCCCGGATGGCCGGCAAGAACCTGGTGCGGGTGTGCCTGTCCATCGGGTCGCTGGACCGACGCATCGCCAGGACACTGGAGCCGCGGGCCAGCACGCCGGGCGCCCGCATGGATGCCGTTCGGGCTTTGGCCGGCGCCGGGGTGCCGACAGGCGTGATCGTGGCTCCCGTCATTCCCGCGCTGACCGACCACGACCTGGAGAAGATTCTGTTCCAGGCGAAAGACGCGGGCGCCGACAGCGCGTCGTACGTCCTGCTGCGGCTTCCGCTGGAAATCGCCGAGCTGTTCCGGGAATGGCTACAGGCGCACCATCCCCTGAAAGAGGCCCATGTCATGGGCCTGGTCCGGCAGATGCGGGGCGGCAGGCTGTACGATTCGGATTTTGGCAGCAGGATGCGCGGCACCGGAGTTTTTGCCGATCTTGTCGAACAAAGGTTTCGCAACGCCTGCGCGAAGGCGGGGCTTGACCGCCGCCGACCTCAGCTGGATACGACGCTTTTTCGCCGCCCGCCCGGCGGTGATACGCCTCAGTTGACCCTGTTCTGACCGCGTCCGGCCGCGTGGGGCAAGCGCCCGGCGATCAATATTCATATTTGATATATGCTTATATTGAATAGAATATAACAACCATGCATGCCGCCCTGGCTTTCATTGCATACGGAGGACACATCCATGACGAAAACGCCGCTTTTTCATGGCCTTGCCGTGCGCAGCCTGGTTGCCGCCGGGCTTCTGGCGTGGGGTGCGCAGGCCCAGGCGGCAACCCCGGACCAGCAGGGCCGGGCCATCGCGTCATCGGGCAGCGGCGCCGCTGTGGCCTGTGCCAGTTGCCACGGCGCGCAGGGCCAGGGCATGGCGGCCGCGGGCTTTCCTTATCTGGCGGGACAGGGGGCCGACTACCTTGCCGCGCAATTGCGCAACTTCGCCTCGGGCAAGCGCGGCAGTCCCATCATGGGGCCCATTGCCAAGGCGCTGAACGAGGAACAGATCAAGGCGGTCGCCGCGTATTTTTCGCAACTGCCGCGCGTCATCGACGTCAAGGCCCTTGGCGCCCGCACCGACACGTACCCGCCCGCAAGCGATCGGGGCGCCTGGCTGGCGAACCGCGGCGACTGGGGCCATGACATTCCCGCCTGTATCCAGTGCCACGGGCCGGGAGGCGTGGGCGTGGGGCGCCATTTCCCCGCCATCGCGGGCTTGCCTGCCCAGTACATCCACCGGCAATTGACGGCGTGGAAAGAAAAGAAGCGCGATCCCGGCCCCATGGCGTTGATGGGCGATATCGCCAGCCGCATGAGCGATGCGCAAATGGCCGCGGTGTCCGATTACTTCTCCGGGCTGCCGCAAGCGGCGGCCGGCACGCCGGAACCGGCACAGGGAGACAGGCAATGAGCCAGGTCATGACAGGTTTTGTGCGCGCCGCCGCAGGAGCCGCGGCGCTTGGTATGGCGTTCGCCGCCGCGGCGCAGCCTCCCGAAACGGGCTCGGCGCATTCGGCCGCGCCTTCCGCGGCGCCGGCGTTCGCGCCCCCGGCGGCCGATTCGATCCCCGACGACGCCTTTGGGAAGCTGGTGCGCAAGGGGCAGGATATCTTCCTGTATACGACCCGGTATGCGGGCAAGTATGTGGGCAACAACATGAATTGCGTCAGTTGCCATCTGGACGCGGGACGGCGCAAGGATGCGGCGCCGCTGTGGGCCGCGTATGTCCTGTACCCGCAATACCGCAAGAAAAACGGCCACGTCAACACGCTGGCCGAGCGCCTGCAGGGCTGTTTCCGGTTCAGCATGAATGGCGTCATGCCGCCGGCCAACGGCGAAACCATCGTCGCGCTGGAAACCTACATGTTCTGGCTTGCGAAGGGCGCGCCCACGGGTGTGACGCTGGCGGGCCAGGGTTTCCGGAAATTGCCCAAGCCGCCCGAAAAGGCCGATTACACCCGGGGCCAGGACGTGTTCGGGCAGCACTGCGTCTTGTGCCATGGGGCCGATGGCGCGGGCCAGAGCGTCAACGGCAAGATGGTGTTTCCGGCGTTGTGGGGCGACAATTCGTACAACTGGGGCGCCGGAATGCACAGCATCGCCACCGCCGCCGCCTTCATCAAGGCCAACATGCCGCTAAGCCAGGGCGGAACCCTGACCGATCAGCAGGCCTGGGACGTCGCCTATTTCATCGATGCCCACGAAAGGCCGCAAGACCCGCGTTTCAATGGGTCCGTGGCGGAAACGCGCCGGAAATTCCATGATTCGTCCGCCGATCTGTATGGGCAGGAAATCAACGGCAAGGTGCTGGGGGCCCGCTCGACGCCGTCGGGCCCCAGGCACGGGGGTTGATCCGCGCCGGGCTCAGGGCCTTAGCCAGCCGCGGCGTATCAGCGCCGCGAACAGGAACCGGTACAGGCAGACGGCCCAGCCAAAGACCACGTCCACGAACGGATGGCGCGCACGCGCGCACAGCCAGGCGGCCAGGCCCGCGACCACTGCCGCCCCCACCATGTCCAGCGGGAAATGCACGCCCAGGTAGATGCGCGACCAGGCCACGGGCAGGCCCACGATGGCCAGGACGAGTCCCAGCCGGCGCGACGCCGCGTGGAACATCAGCGCGAACGAAACGGCCCATATGAATGTCAGGTGGTCGCTGGGAAAGGACGAGTCCGCGGCGTGATGAAGAAAGACATGCCCCAGGCCCATGACGAAAGGCCGGGGGTGTTGCCACGCCAGGCCGATCAGCCCGCTGATCAGCAGGCCCAGTATTCCGGCCAGCGCCGCTTCCAGCGCGGCGCGGCGGATCTGTTCGCCGCCGCGCAGCCAGCACAGCGCCAGGATCAGGGGATAGGCCCAGATCACGTAGCGCGCCAGGAGCCTGGCCAGGAAAAGCGTCCAGGCGGCCGGATGCTGGGGGGCGTTGATCAGCAGGAAGAGCGTGTCGTTCAGATGTTCCATGGCGGTAGTGAAAAGGGTTGAAAGGGCCGGTTCCGAAATCCATGTACGGATCGTACACGGACTGGTTGCTGGCGGTAGTCTTTCCTGCGTTATCTACGCCGCCACCACTTCAGCAAGCCGTAGGACAAGTGGGCTTTTTCCTTGCCGACCGGCATGTCCGGTATGACCCGCAGCCAGGACGACTTGGAGTACGCCAGGCGCTGGTCGGGGTAGACGCTGCGATGGCCGATGATCAGGTAGGCGGCAATGGCGCCGCCGGCCACGTAGACCACGCCCACCAGGCCGCCGAACAGTTCCACTCCCATCAGTATCGCGGCCACGGGGGTATTCGATGCCGCCGCCACCACCGACACCAGCCCGACGGCCGCGCCCAGCGCGGGACTGATGCCCAGCAGGTGCGCGCAGGCGTTGCCGACCATGGCTCCGATCACGAATTGCGGGGTGACGATGCCGCCGTAGAACCCCGAGCCCAGGGTAATGGCCACCAGCAGGCTCTTCCACAGGAAGCCCAGGTACGGCATGGGCTGCCCGTTTAACGCGTGGTCCATCAGGGGCAGGCTCAGGCCCAGGTAATCCGTGGGTATGACCAGTATCAGCAGCGACAGCATGATGCCGCCCAGCAGCGGCATCAGCGGCGGCCAGATGCCGTATCGGCTGCGCAATCTCTGGAACAGGCTGCCGACCAGGTGAATCAGGTCGACGAATATCCAGGCGGCGAATCCGCAGATCATGCCGATCGCGACGGTCTTGATGAACAACAGCTCCGAGAACTGCGGCAGCGAAGCGATGTGATAATACTGGTATGGAATGCCCAGCGCCTTGCTGACCTGGAACGAGGTGACGCCGGCGATGATGGCCGGGAACAGGAAATCGTGGCGGATGCGCCCTATGGCCAGGACTTCGACCCCGTAGATGGCTCCGGCGATGGGTGTGCCGAACACACTGGCGAAGCCGGCGCTGACCCCGCAGGCGACCAGGCGCCGCTGCAGTTCGGGGTTCAGTTTCAGCAGATGTCCGATGCCGGCCGCCAGCGAAGCCCCGATATGCGAACACGGACCTTCTTTGCCCGCCGACCCGCCGCAGGCCAGGGTGACGATCGCGGCGATGGGCTTGATGGCGCTGGTCCTGAACGGCATCTTGCCGTTCTGATCGTAGACCGCGGCGATCATGGAATCTTTCAGGCCGGTGGTATTGGACTTGTAGCCGTAATACAGCAGCAGGCCGTTGATCAGCCCTCCCAGGGGCAGCAGGCTCATCTGCAGCCACAGCGGCACGCCGGCGGACTTGCCCGTCAGGTAGAACAGGCCGTGCAGGAACAGGCTGGTGCCGCAGCCGACCACCACGCCGGCCAATGTGGCCAGAACAAGCCATTGCACCACTGTGGCAAGCATGAGCAGCGGCTCGACAAGGTCAAACCGTCTCATGGCGCGGGTTTCCTTCAGGCTGTGCGGGCATGGGAACAGGGAGATGACGGCAGGCGCCGATTATAGTCTGTTTGCGCGCCCGCCTTGTTTTTGTCACTATCTGGTTTATCGAGGTATTGAGCTATGGTCGATAAATACGGTCTCATCAAAGCAGCGCAGCTTATCGCCCAGTCCGATGGTTTGCTGATCGCCGCCGGCGCGGGAATGGGGGTGGATTCCGGTCTGCCCGATTTCCGGGGAAACGACGGGTTCTGGAAAAGCTACCCCGCCCTGCAAAGCAGCGGTGTCGATTTCCGGGAAATGGCCTCGCCGTCGCAGTTCTGGTCGGCGCCGCGCATGGCCTGGGGTTTCTACGGCCATCGCCTGGCGCTGTATCGCCGTACCCAGCCGCATGCGGGCTTCGGGATCCTGCGCCAGATCGCGGCGAAATTGCCCGGCCAGGCTTTCGTCTACACCAGCAACGTCGACGGGCAGTTCCAGAAAGCCGGGTTCTCGGAACTGCGCATGCATGAATGCCACGGTTCGATCCATCATCTTCAGTGCATGAACAGATGCCGGCAAAGCACCTGGCCGGCCGATGCGTTCGAGCCATTGGTCGACCAGCAGGCATGCCGGCTGCTCAATGACTTGCCCGTATGCCCGCATTGCGGCGGCCTCGCGCGGCCCAATGTGCTGATGTTCAACGACATGGAATGGGTGCCGGCGCGCGCCGAGCAGCAGCGGGAAAGGCTGGAATCCTGGCTGCAACAGGTGCGCAGCCCGGTGGTGGTCGAACTGGGGGCGGGCACCGCGGTTCCGACGGTCAGAAGCTTTGGCGCCAGCCAGGGCCTGCCCTTCATACGCATCAATATCCGCGACGCCTATGTCAGGCCGTCGTTGCAGAGGGTATCGCTGGCCATGGGGGCGCTGCCGGCCCTGGAGGAAATCCATGCGGCGCTGGCGGATTCGGGCTTTTTCCGGCCCGTCGCGTAGCCGATTTGCGGGGGCGTCAGCGCCCGGGCTTGCCGGCGCCGCGGCGGCCCCATCGGGGACGCATGGGCCGGGATGGAGGCTCGGTCAGCCAGAACAGAAGGCCGATGCCGCCGAACATGCCGCCCAGCCACGCCACGCCCGCCCATCCGTAGAACCCGTAAACATAGGCCGCGCCCGCCGAACCCAGGACCCCGCCGAAAAAGAAGCAGGTCATGTAGGCGGTCGTGATGCGGCTGCGTGCTTCGGGGCGAAGCTGATAGATCGAGCCCTGGTTCAGCACCTGGGTTCCCTGCGCGCCGATGTCCAGCAGCACGATGCCGATGATGATCGCGGCAAGATGCGTGCGAAACAGCCCCATGATCAGGAACGACAGCACGATCAATGCCAGGAAGCTGCCGGTGCCGGCGCGTGAGCCGCCTCGGTCGTGAAGGTGGCCGGCGAACGATGCGCACAGGGCGCCGGCCGCGCCCACCAGGCCGAACAAGCCTATGATCGTATCGCTGTAGCCGTACGGCGCGCTTGCCAGCAGGAACGGCAGCGCCGTCCATAGCACGCTGAAAGCGCCCATGCTCATCATGCCGTAGCCTATGCGCCGCCTGAGCAAGGGTTCGTCGCGCAGCAGGTGCAGCACCGAAGCCAGCAGGGCGGGGTAAGAAAGGCGGGCCGCCCCCCGGCCTTGCGGCAGAAGGCGCCAAAGAATCGCGGTTTGCAGCAGCATCAGCGCGGCGGCCAGCCAGAATACCGATCGCCAGCCCAGCAGGTCGGCGATGAAGCCCGAAGCGGTGCGCGCCAGCAGTATGCCCAGAAGCAGTCCGGTCATTACTTGCCCGACGACGCGTCCGCGCTGCGCATCCGAGGCGAGGTGCGCGGCGAAGGGCACCAGCACTTGCGCCACCACGGCGGTCAGGCCGATCATCAGCGAGGCGAGCAGGAACACGCCTATGGTCGGCGCCAGCGCCGCTCCGGCCAGCGCCAGCACGGTGCCCAGCGATACGATGGTGATCAGCCGACGCCGTTCGAACAGGTCGCCCAAAGGCACGACGAAAGCCACGCCGGCGGCGTAGCCCAGTTGCGTCAGGGTCACGATCAGCCCGGCCGTGCCGATCGATACGCCGAAGCTTTGCGCCAGGGTATTGAGCAAAGGCTGCGCGTAATACAGATTGGCCACGGCCAGGCCGGTGGCGATGGCCATGACGATCACCAGCCACGAGTTCGGCGCCAGAGGGCGCGCGGGCTGGTCCCTGCGTGGGTGTTGCGTCATTGGGATGCCATGTCTTAGCGCACCGGCTGGCGCATCGTGACCAGTTCCTCGGCGGCGGTCGGATGCACGGCGATCGTCGCATCGAACTGGGCCTTGGTGGCGCCGCAGGTCAGTGCGACGCCGGCAAGCTGTATCAGTTCGCCGGCGCCTTCGCCGACGACGTGCACGCCGATGACCCGGTCGTCCGCCTTGTCGACCAGCAGCTTCATCATGGTGCGTTCTTGCCGCCCGGACAGCGTGGCCTTGATGGGCCTGAACGAGGCCATGAATACCGCCACGTCCAGGCCTTGCTGGCGGGCGGCGTCTTCGGTCAGCCCGACGCAGCCGATTTCCGGAGTGGAGAACACGGCCGTGGGCACGATGTCGTGGCTGACGGCGGTGGGGCGTCCGCCGAACAGCGTATCGGCCAGCGCGTGCCCTTCGCGGATGGCGACCGGAGTCAGGTTGACCCGGTTGGTCACATCGCCCACCGCGTGGATCGACGCCACGCTGGTGGCGGAATAGCCGTCGACGGCGATGGCGCCGTCGCGCACGGCGACGCCCGCCGCTTCCAGTCCCAGGCCCGCGATGTTCGCCTTGCGTCCGGTGGCGGCCATGACCAGGTCGAAGGCGGCGGTCGAACCGTCCATGAAGGTCAGGACGGTGTCTTGTCCCGATTTTTCCGCTTGACTGACCGTATGGCCTAGCTTCAGGACGATACCGCGCTGGCGATAGGCGGCCTCCAGCGTGTGGCGGACGTCGGCATCGAAACCGCGCAGTATGTGGTCGCGGCGGTGGATCAGGGTGACGTCGCTGCCCAGGGCCCGCATCAGGCCGGCGAATTCAATGGCGATGTAGCCTCCGCCCACGATGGCCAGGCGTTTGGGCAGCGAGGGCAGGTCGAACATTTCGTTGGAAGTGACGGCGTGTTCCATGCCGGGCACGGCGCCGTCTTTCACGGGGCGTCCTCCCGTGGCCACCAGGATATGCCGTGCGGTCACGGTTTCACCTGTATCGTCGATGCGTACGGTGTGCGCGTCGACGATAACGGCGCGGCCGCGCTTCAAGGCGACTCCGCTGCTGGACAGGCCCTGGATGTACAGCGCTTCCAGCCTGGCGATTTCCGTGTCCTTTGCCTGGATCAGCCTGGACCAGTCGTGCCGTACGCCGTCGATTTCCCAGCCGAAGCCGCGGGCGTCGGCGAAGCCGTCGGCGAAGCGGCCCGCCAGCACCATGAGCTTCTTGGGCACGCAGCCGCGTATGACGCAGGTGCCGCCCACGCGGTCGGCTTCCGCAATCATGACTTTGGCGCCATGGCCGGCGGCGATGCGCGCGGCGCGCACGCCGCCCGAACCCGCGCCTATGACAAACAGATCGATATCGTATTGGCTCATGAAGGTGGTCCCGATTTCAGGTTTCAGTATATGGGGTTGGGGCCGGGATTTCCGGCGCGGTATCGGCCTGCGGGTCCAAGGCGGGCCGGTTCTTGTAGCGGGTGATTCTTTCCGCGCGCAGTTCCGGCAGGCGTTCCTGCAGGAATTCGATGAACACGCGGGTCTTGGCGGGCATCAGCCGCGACGGGAACAGGGCAAGCAGCGGTATCGGGGCGAATTGCCAGCCGGGCAGCACGCGGATGAGCTCGGCCGGCTCGTTCTCGGGTACGGAAAGATGGCATGGCAGCGGCACGATGCCCATTCCCTGCAGGCCCATGCGGTGGCGCATGGCCACGTTGTTGGCGGCGATCTGGCCCCACACGGGCACTTTCGCGATGGTGTTCCCGTTGTGCAGTTCCCAGAAGGAGTCTTCCTTGCTTGACGACCCGCGCAGGCAATAGTGATGCGCCAGGTCCGCCGGTACGATGGGCATGCCGTGGCGGGCCAGGTACGCCTGGGATGCATACAGCCCCAGCGCGACCGAGTCCAGGTGGCGCGCCACCACGCCCGAATCGGGCTGCTCGCCGAAACGCAGCACCAGGTCGAACGGGTCGGCCAGCAGGTCTATGGGCCGGATGCTCAGGTCGAATTCGCATTCGATTTCCGGGTACCGCGTGCAGAATTCCTGCATGATTTCCGGCAGGAACGTCACGGCGAAACTGGCGGGAATGGAGACGCGCAGCTTGCCTTTGGGCTGCTGGGCCACTTCCATCAACTGTTCATGCGCGATGCGCGCCTCGTCGATGATCTTCTGGCAGCGCTCGAAGTACACCCCGCCGGCCTCGGTCAGCTCCACCCGGCGGGTGCTGCGC
>Ga0164242_10000135_pt1 | contig 89248 bp, 74 predicted proteins | sample OricomgcompostMG_FD_108783 | JGI IMG/M metagenome (GOLD analysis project Ga0164242, IMG submission 108783) | Miracle-Growth compost microbial communities from Emeryville, California, USA - Original compost - Miracle growth compost (MG) ...
AACGTGGGCAAGATTTTAAGAAAAGATCTTCGTGATCAAGAACTGAAAAAAGAAGCGACAAAAGGAGCAACCGTCCATGCCTAAAATCAAAGTGCAAAACCCGGTCGTCGAACTCGACGGCGATGAGATGACCCGGATCATTTGGAAATTCATCAAAGACAAATTGATCCTTCAGTATCTGGATCTCGACATTAAGTACTACGACCTTGGGATGGAAAACCGCGACAAGACCGACGACAAAGTCACCGTCGAGTCGGCCGAAGCGATCAAGAAATACAACGTCGGCATCAAGTGCGCGACCATCACGCCGGACGAAGCCCGGGTGAAAGAGTTCAATCTCAAGCAGATGTGGAAATCACCGAACGGCACGATCCGTAATATTTTGGACGGAACGGTATTCCGCGAGCCGATCGTCTGTAAGAACATTCCGCGCCTCGTTCCGAACTGGACGGCGCCGATCATCATCGGTCGTCATGCCTTCGGCGATCAATACCGCGCGACCGATACGGTGATCAAAGGTAAAGGCAAACTGACGATGACATTCACGCCCGAAGGCGGCGGCGCTCCTCAGACCTTCGACGTCTACAATTTCAAAGGCGACGGAGTGGCGCTGACGATGTACAACACCGACGAATCGATCCGCGGATTCGCGCACGCGTGTTTCAACATGGCCTTGACGAAGGGCTGGCCGTTGTACCTTTCGACCAAAAACACGATTCTGAAAAAATATGACGGCCGCTTCAAAGACATTTTCGCCGAAGTTTACGAAAAAGAATATCAAGCGAAATTCGCCGAAAAGAAAATCGTATACGAACACCGCCTGATCGACGACATGGTCGCATCGGCCCTCAAATGGAACGGAAATTTTGTTTGGGCCTGCAAAAACTACGACGGCGACGTGCAGTCCGATACGGTGGCGCAAGGCTTCGGCTCGTTGGGGCTGATGACTTCGGTGCTGCTGACTCCGGACGGAAAAACGATGGAAGCCGAGGCGGCGCACGGAACGGTGACCCGTCACTACCGCATGCACCAACAGGGCAAGCCCACGTCGACGAACCCGGTAGCTTCGATCTACGCCTGGACGCGCGGGCTCGCATTTCGTGGCAAGCTCGACGGAAATCAAGACCTCATCCGTTTCGCCGAAACGCTTGAAAAAGTCTGTGTCGAGACAATCGAAAGCGGCAAGATGACGAAAGACTTGGCTGTTTGCATTCACGGCGACCAGGTGACTCCGGATCAGTACCTGAACACCGAGCCGTTCTTGGAAGCCTTGAACCAGAATTTGGCGAAAAAGCTGGCGATGTAATCGCCGGTTTTCGTTGCAGATCACGCCACAGAACAAAAAGGGGATTTATGAAGCCGATCGCATCGTTCGTGTTGGGTCTGTTATTGTCATCGTTTGCCTTTGTCCCACCGGGCAAAGCGGAGCCGATTCGGGTGGGTGTGGCCTTGCGTTTTACCCCCGACATGAACAGCAACGCCAGTGACCTTTATGAGGGAATCCAGCTCGCGTCCGACGATTTCAACGCGAAGAACCCCAAAATCGCGGTCAAGCTCGTGAAGTATCCTCACAAAAACGGGCATGATTCGGTCGAGGATGCCGCTCAAAAGATTGTCGACGATAAAGTCCAATACGTGATCGGCGGCGAGATGAGCGACGAGGCGTTTACTCTGGCCGAGACCTTTAAGGATCATTCGATTTTATTTTTGACGCCGACGGCCTCGAATCCGTTGCTGACGGCGGGCAACCCGCTCACGTTCCGCACCTGCTTTTCAGACGACGACGTCGCCCGTGAGTTCGCGAAATCGCTCGCGGCGAAAAAATCGATCCGGTCGCTGGGGGTTCTTCACAATACGGCCAGCGCTTACAGCGATTATGTCACGAATGCGTTTTTGGGGCATTACGAAGCACTCGTTGGCAAGAAGGTGGCGATCCACGAGTTCCGCTATGCGGGTGAAACCCCTCAGTTCGACAGTGCCGTCGAAGAGTTCAAAAAGGCAAAGGTCGATACGGTAGTTGCGTTTACCTTGCTTCAGCCGCTCAAGTCGTTTTATGTGGCCGCTCAAAAGGCGGGGCTGAATCCGCTTTACGTCGGAAGCGACGGATGGGGTACCACCGAGGGAGTCATCAAGGAGCTTCCGGGCTTCAAGGGCCTTCGGAACGATTACTGGAACCCGAATGCGAAATCTGCGGTGATTGCGCGTTTCAAAAAAGCGATTCAGAAGAAATACGATCATGCGGCGAACGCGTGGAACGCCCAGGGCTATGATACCGCTTGGATTTTGTTCCAAGCGATCGCGCGGTCGAAGAATGCAAGCGCGGAGAACGTGGCGAGCGCTCTCCGTTCGGGCACCTTTGACGGCACCGTGACCGCACATTCGATTCGTTTCGGCCGGAATCAGACGGCGGAGAAGAAGATGGAGTTGTATCGGATTGAGGGTGGAGAAGGGAAGCTGAAATGATCCATTTGCTTTTGTCACTGGTAGCGATGACGTACGCGGCTGAGACTGTTCACCCGAAGTATGTTTCTACGACGGTCCGTTTGCACGATCAACACGCATATATTCAAAAAAACGCAGCCCCCGATTATTGGGCTATCAGCCCGTATTATTGGCCTCAACAGCGTGGAAGTTCTTGCTCGGTCGCAAGTGTGACGATGCTAGTGAACGCTGCACGCTCGTCGATGAAATTAACCGCGGCGGATGAATTGGCAACGGAAAACGGTTTACTGAAGAAGGTGAATTCGAAGGAGTGGAATCAATGCGTGGGCGACGGCGGCCATGGCGTGACCCTCGATCAGCTCGGAAGCTTCGTTAAGGAGGCTCTGAAGAGCTACGGATTCAAGAATCCGTCCGTTCAGGTGATTCATGCCGATGGAAAACCTGCGACCCATCAAAAAATTCTGAAGCTTCTGGCGAAGAACGAAAAGACTGCGAAAGACTTCATCCTCGCGAACTTCCTTCAAAGCGAATACACCGGCGATCCCGAAGGAGCCGTCGGCCATATCGCACCGGTCGGAGCGTACGATCAGAAGACCCAAAAGGTGCTGGTGATGGACCCCGATCGCGAATACTACGAACCGTATTGGGTTTCTGTTGATACCTTTATCAAGGGTTTAAGCACGCACGATCAAGCTTCGAATGCGAATCGTGGAATCGTTTATGTTGAGTTGAATCGGTAAAGTTATGCGCAATTTTTTTATTGTTTTGCTGCCCTGGATGGCCGCCTGTTCTTCTTCTTCGATCTCAAAAATCCCCGCAATTGATCCCTCCGTTCGCGAGGTCACCCTCGCCCTCCGCGAACAGGTCGAAGCTCACGGCAAAAAATGGATGGTCTCGACGCAAGGGAAGTACGCGACCCAGGCCGCGCTGGAAGTGTTGCGGCAGGGCGGAAACGTCATCGACGCCGCGATTACGGCCTCGCTCATGATCGGGGTCGAACGCCCGCAGTCGACCGGAATCGGCGGTGGCGGCTTTTTGATCTACCACGAAGCTAAGACCGGCCACAATTATGTGGTCGATTTTCGCGAGCGCGCGCCATTGCGGGCGACACCGAAGATGTATCTCGACAAAAAGGGCAACGTCATTCCGAATCTTTCGGAAGTGGGCTCACTTTCAGTCGGCGTTCCCGGCATGGTTCGCGGGATGCGGTTCTTGCACACGCATTGGGCCAGCTTAAAATGGCACGATCTGGTCGAACCCGCGCGCAAACTCGCCGAGAATGGATTTCCGGTTTATTCCACGCTCGAGATCGCACTTCGAGAAACCGCGTCCGATCTCGCAAAATTCCCAGAGAGCAAAGCGACCTTCTTGCATTCGGACGGCACGCCGTTGGGTTTGAATGAAACACTCGTTCAAAAAAATCTAGCTCGGACCTTGGCCCGCTTAGAGCAGCATCCTGATGATCTTTACCGAGGCTCCATTGCTCAAAAAATCGCGGCGAGCGTCCGACGTCATGGTGGGATTTTAAGTACTAAAGATTTGCGTGGATACGCGGTGAAAGAGCGTGAACCGGTTGAGGCTGTGTGGCGCGGTTATCACGTCGTTTCGATGCCGCCACCCAGCTCGGGTGGAATTCATGTGATTCAAATTTTGAAAATGCTCGAACATGACGATTTGGCGAAGCTCGGGTTTTTATCGCCACAGGCCTTGCATCTCGAAGCTTCGGCCATGCAGCAGGCTTTTGCCGATCGTGCCAAATACCTGGGCGACCCTGAGTTCGTGAAAGTTCCCGTACACGGGCTGATCGCTGATGATTATTTGCAAGGGCTTCGCGCCAAATTCGACACCCGGCATGCGCGTAAGGCAAGCGACGTCTTTGCCGGAAACCCAGTGCCCGACGATGAACAAAATACCTCGCATCTGACAATCATGGATGAAGAGGGCAATACGGTAGTAACGACCCAAACCGTCAACGGCTACTTCGGTTCAGGAATCGTCGCCGAAGGAACCGGAATCGTCTTGAATGACGAGATGGACGACTTCGCAGCGAAGCCCGGCGCTTCGAATATGTTCGGCGCCACCGCGACGACGACTGCAAATCAGGTCGAGCCGAAGAAGACTCCGCTATCGAGCATGTCGCCCACGATCGTGTTTCAAAACGGCAAGCCGGTACTGGCGCTCGGCGCTCCGGGCGGCACGCGGATCATCACGGCCGTGGCCCAGACGATTTTGAATACGCTGGTTTTTCATCGCGATCTTTATGAAGCGATCGCCGCTCCTCGGATTCATGAGCAATGGCAACCCGACGTCCTTTCGATTGAAAATCGTGAGCTGCCACATGGATTGATTTCAGATTTGATGAAAATGGGCTGGATGATCCGCCGGATTCCCGGTCAAAGTAACATCATGGCGGTCGCGCGCGAAGAAAACGGAGAGCTGGTCGGTGTTGCCGACCCTCGCGATATCGGAACGAGCGCGGGGGAATAGGAAATAGGGTGTCTGACTACTTTTTGATGCCCACTGCGTTAACTTGAAGGGATGATCATGATGAAATCAGTGAATTTGCTTTTGATTGCAGCTTTCGGATTTTCAATCACTCCTGCCTTCGGGGGGGCGGCTCAGCCCGATTTGCTGAAAAAAATTGAGTCTTGTACGCAGACGTCATCGCCCATTCACGTTTGGCTCGTCAAACAATGGCACTTAAGCCCCAGTGTAGACACGCACGCGCATCGCGACCTCAAGCCGAAGGCTGCGCCAAACCAGCGCGAGATTTACGATCAGCTTGCAGCGTGGGTTCAGCAGAAAAAAGTCGATACCGTACTAGCCGAAGGCTGTGAGGGTGAAATTACCGAAGCGTTCAAACCCGTATTCAACGGTTGGAGCTACAGCGACCTCGCTGCCCAGGTCTCGCTTTCGGGATTCGACGCAATTCCGACCCATGCGGTGGTGAAGCTGGAAGCAAAGATGACCGACCAAGTGCTCTCGATGTGCGCCGATGATCTGAATGAAGTGAAAAAAGGGCAGCTTGCGCTTTCGGATATGCGCGGCGATGCCGGGTTCCTGAGCCGTCTTCAGCAATACCGCGATAATCCTCACATGGCCGAGTTTTATCTCGACGGGGTGAAGGATTCGTTTCACTTGAAAAAACGGCCGACCGTTTCGAACGCGCTTCGATTGGTGAAAGACGATTTGAAAAAATCATTTCAAAAATTTCAGAATTCGCTTCAGGCACGAGATCGGAAAGTGATTCGGACAATCCTGTCGCAAAAAACAAAAAAACCGATCGTGGTCGTCTTTGGTGGTTTGCACGCGGACGATCTCAAATCGCAGATGGAAAAACAGAAATTGAATTGCAAGATTTACGAACCGCTTCATTATGCCAATGATGAAGAGAAGCTGATGGATGAATTGAAAAGTGCGATTCGTTAACTTTATTCAGTTCAACCAATGCCCCGTATGATTCGGAATCAAGCGGATCATGTATGGATTTAAAAAGGCACGCATATCCCATGAATCCGGACCTTTGGATTGCATGTATCGGACGGTCTTCTCCGGCGCTAAAACACGGCCCCCGTTCAAAGCATTCGTCATCACTAAAAACCGATGATCGGAAACCGTGACAGGGTTGACTGACCAGTCCCAGTGGTCGCGGATCGAAAATTTATGGGCGTTATTGAAAATGCTTTTCAAACTTCGGTTGTGATAGACATGCCCACCACCCACCTGATCCTTCGAGCGTATTTCATCATGGATGTATTTTTTCAGATATTTCGGAGTGATCTCGAAATTCGGATTGGCGGCGATATCGTAAAGACGGCGGGTGCTTCCGAACGAATAAACCTTTCGAGTCTGCGAATTGTAATAGACGGAACGAACGCAATCGCATTCCGGTTCTCCTCCGGCTTGAACGGGAGCGCCGACACAGGCAAAGGCGAGCGATTCGCCCGTTTCTCGACTGCGAATCCCCGAGCCAAGGATTTTAAGCGGGAGCGCGGTAACGTCCTGAACATCGACTTTATTGGCTTCTTCACCTGGGCCAAGAGCGCGCCATGCTTTGAACGTGATGCTGGCATCCGGAGCGGAATCCTTCAGATAAAAAGCCCTGAGAACAGCGCGGCCGATGCATTCGTCGCCGAGATCGGCGGCAGTTGCGACCGAAAATCCGAATGGGATGAAAGAGAGCCAGAGTACGAAAAATTTCATGTCGTTAATATGCCATTTTTTATATAAAAAATAAATAATACAAAGTGATGAAATGGAGTTTTTGTGGACTCTTGTCGACAGACAACTAAAACGATTGAAGTCACTCTACGCCGTAGGTTTTCACGTAATCGTGAAACAGCTCGGTCAGGGTGAGGAGACCGCCCGATTGTTGGCCGCCCTCGGCACAGCAGTGTAGGTAATCCACACGGTCAAAGAACGAAAGCGCGCGTTTTTCGCGCTCCAGCCATAGATTGAAGGCAATGACGGCGTTCAGCCATTCTTCGAGCGAGTGTTCGGTCTCGTCGATCTGTTTGCCGAAATAGCCGAGGTCATCGTCGGTCAAGTTCGCGATCTCGGCACGCAGTTTTTCAGCCGCCGAGTGGGCGGGGAAGGTATCGAGCAATCCAGTGATTCGGCTTCGAAATGGCGTCACGGATTTAATTTAACGAAAAAGAACGGAAAGGGGAAGTGAATGACGCAATTCTTTACGAAAAGCGGGCGACCCCCTAAATTCCCAGTAGCTCCCGCGCGCGGTTGAGGTCGATCTTTTTCCGGCGAGCGTATTCTTCAAGCTGTTCGGCATCGATCGAGCCCACACCGAAGTAGCGGGCTTCAGGATTGAAGAAGTACAGCCCCGACACCGACGACGGCGGATTCATGGCGAAGCTTTCGGTCAGGCTGATTCCGATCTCGTTTTCAACATCGAGGAGCTTCCAGAGGGTGAGTTTTTCGGAGTGATCAGGACAAGCCGGATATCCCAGCGCCGGGCGAATCCCCTGGTAGGCTTCATCGATCAGCTGTTCGGTCGTAAGATTTTCGACGATACCGATCTCTTTGCGGACTTTTTCATGTAGCCATTCCGCTGTGGCCTCGGCCAGGCGATCGCCCAAGGCCTTGACGATGATCGAAGAATAGTCGTCGAGTTTTTCTTTATGGGTGAGGGCAAAGGCCTCGACCCCTTCGACGGTCACCGCGAATGCGCCCAAGACGTCTTTCTTGCCCGAGCTGACCGGTGCGACGAAGTCGGCCAGTGAATAATAGGTCTGTTCGCCGACCTTTTCTTTCTGCTGACGAAGTTGATGAAAGCGCGCAAACGGCCGACCTTCATTCATGAGCACCACATCATCATGATCGTCGGTGTTCGCTTCGTAATAGCCGTAAACCCCTTTCAACTGAAAGCGGGAGTTTTGAATAATGTCTTGAAGCAAAACTTGCGCGTCTTCGAAAAGCTGGCGCGCCTGTTCACCCCGTTCAGGATGGTCAAAAATCGCGGGGTATTTTCCTTTCAACTGCCAGCTCCAAAAAAACGGCGACCAATCGATGTATTTCACGACCTCGCTCAGCGGAATATCCGTCATCAGTTTTTTACCGTAGAAAGGCGGACGAGGGGATTGAAAGGCCTTCCAATCGACCTGAAACGCTTTCGCGCGAGCGTCTTTCAATGAAAGAAGTTTCTCCTTGCCCCGGTTCGCCTCGAAACGTTCGCGGATCTGACGCTGTTTCTCGCGATGTTCGCGCACATAGGCTTCGCGACGGGTCGCGCTTTTCAGCTGAGTGCAGACCTCGACCACAAGCGAAGCGTCGCCGACCTGAACCACCGGCTGATCGTAGTGTTGGGCGACCTTGATCGCCGTATGCGCGGCCGAAGTGGTTGCGCCGCCGATTAAAAGCGGCATGCGGAAGCCTTGGCGTTGCATTTCTTTCGTGACGTGAATCATCTCGTCCAAAGAGGGAGTAATGAGCCCGCTTAAGCCCAAAAAATCGGCCTTGTGTTCAACTGCGGCTTTCAAAATGTCTTCGCATTTAGTCATCACCCCCAGATCAATCACCCGATAACCGTTGCAGGCGAGTACGACCGAGACGATGTTCTTGCCGATATCGTGCACGTCGCCCTTCACGGTGGCGATCACGAAGGTGCCTTGTGCGCTCGTGGCTCCGGCTGCTTTTTCGGCGTCCATGAAAGGCTCCAAATACGCGACCGAGCGTTTCATCGCGCGCGCGCTCTTCACGACCTGAGGAAGAAACATCTTGCCCGAACCGAAGAGTTCGCCCACGACCTTCATGCCGTCCATGAGCGGGCCTTCGATCACGGAGAGAGGCTTTCCGTACTTCACGCGCGCTTCTTCGGTGTCGGCCTCGATAAAATCGGTAATGCCGTGAACCAGCGAGTGCTCCATCCGCTTTTCAAGTGAGGTGAGCCTCCAGGCGTTTTTATCTGACGGGCCTGTTTTGGCTCCACTCGACCGGTTTTTGATCGCTTCGGCGTAAGCGATTAACTTTTCAGAGGAGCCGGGATAGCGATTCAAAATCACGTCTTCGACCAGCGTCTTCAGTTCGGGTTCGATATCATCATACACCGTGATCATGCCCGCATTGACGATGGCCATGTCGAGGCCTGAGCGGATCGCATGATAGAGGAACACGCTGTGCATGGCCTCGCGCACGGGGTTATTCCCACGAAAAGAAAACGAAACATTCGAAATCCCGCCGCTCGTGCGAGCCCCCGGACATTGTTTTTTAATCTCGCGAACGGCATCGATGAAGTCTTTGGCGTACGAGTCGTGCTCATCCATTCCGGTGGCGACGGTCAGCACGTTGGCGTCGAAAATCATGTCACTCGGGCAGAAATTAAGTTTCTCGCGAAGCAGGTCATACGAGCGTTTGCAAATCCGAATCTTGTCTTCGAGAGTCGCGGCCTGGCCTTGTTCGTCGAAGGCCATGATCACAACAGCAGCGCCGTACTTTTGGATCGTTCGGGCTTGTTCCAAAAACTTCGCTTCGCCTTCTTTCAGCGAAATCGAATTCACGACGCCTTTGCCTTGAATGCACTTGAGCCCGGCCTCGATGACCGTCCATTTTGAACTGTCGATCATGATCGGAATGCGTGCAATATCGGGGTCAGAGCCGAGTAGGTTCAAGAAGTGGTGCATCGACTTTTCGCCGTCGATTAGTGCCTCGTCGAAACAAATGTCAAGGATATTGGCGCCGTTTTCGACCTGTTGTTTGGCCACCTTGAGCGCGCCTTCGAAGTCATCCTTCTTGATCATCTCGGCAAAGCGGGGTGATCCCATGACGTTCGTTCGCTCGCCGACGATCAGAAAAGCATTGTCGTGCACGAGCGGTTCCAGACCGCTGAGGGTGAGATGGTCTTCTTGCGCATGGGGTTCCCAGAGGCGAGGAGGAATCGACCGTAAGGATTGAGCTACCGCCGCAATGTGAGGCGGGGTGGTTCCGCAACAGCCGCCCACGACGTTGATCAATCCTTCTTCGGCAAAAATTTTCAGCTGAGCAGCCAAGGCTTCGGGAGTTTCATCGTAACCGGTCGGCGCCAGCGGATTCGGCAGACCTGCATTGGGATAGCAACTGATGGCACAATCGGCGATGCGAGACAGGGCTTGCAGGTAAGGCCGCATGTCTTTAGCACCTAATGCGCAATTCAAGCCCACACTGATCGGATGAGCGTGCTGAACGGAATACCAAAAGGCCTCGATCGTCTGACCCGAGAGCGTGCGCCCCGACTGATCGGTAATCGTCGCCGAGATCATGAGCGGAAGCTTGCGCTCGGGATGTTGTTCGAAATAATCGATGTAAGCAAAAATCGCGGCCTTGAGATTGAGGGTGTCGAACACCGTTTCAAGCAGAATCACGTCCGAACCGCCGACGGTCAGGCCGTCGATTTGCTCGAAGTAGGCCTCTTTCAATTCGTCGAAGGTGATCGCGCGGTATTCGGGGCGATTCACGTCGGGCGAAAGTGAGGCCGTTTTGTTCGTCGGGCCCACCGAGCCAGCAACAAAGCAATCACGGTGCTCTCCGCGCGCGCGCGCCTCGGACATCACTTCATCGCAGGCTTCGCGTGCAAGCTTCGCGGCCGCGACGTTCATTTCGTATGCGTATGCCTCTAAGCCATAATCGGCTTGAGCGATGCGGGTCGTGCCGAAGGTGTCGGTCTCGATCAGGTCAGCACCTGCGTTCAGGTAGGCTTTGTGAATTTCTTTGATGACGGAAGGCTTCGTCAAAACCAGTAAATCGTTGTTGCCCTTGAGGTCGCGAGCGTAATCGCGAAACCGCTCGCCGCGATAATCGGCCTCGGTCAAGCGGTACTGCTGAATCATCGAGCCCATGGCGCCGTCGATGACTAAAATGCGTTTTTTCAGAAGAGCCTCAAACGAGTTCACGAGCGGCCTGCCTTTCGCACTTCTTTTAACAGTTCAAGTGCGACCTCGACCTTGCCGAGTGGCGCACTGATCGCGAAGCCTTCGCAGGAATCCCAAAGATCGTTCATGATCTTGGCCGCGATTTCAATCCCGGTGCGAACGGCGGCCTTCGGATCGTTTTGGGTCTCGGCCATGCGTTCAAGCGTCCATTTCGGAACGTGCACGCCCGGAACCTCATGTGCCATGAACTCGGCGTTTTTGGAGCTCAAGAACGGCCAGATGCCCACGATATGAGGACGGTACCGGGGAGCGATCTTTTCTTTCCAGCGGTAAAAGGTCTCCGCTTCGTAAATGGGCTGCGTGATCGCAAAATCGGCGCCCGATTCGACCTTGTAGTTCCAACGGTTGAGTTCGAGCTCCAGGTTAATGGCCGTGGGATTGCTGGCGACTCCGATGCCGAAGTGGGTTTGCGACCCCAGCGCATCGCCCGAAGGGGTCAGGCCCTGATTGAGCCGATCCACGAGATAGGCCAATCCGATCGAATCGATGTCGTACACGGCCGTGGCGTCGCGCGAATTGCCAAGCTTCGGCGGATCGCCAGTAATGACGAGCAGATCATGCACCTGATTCACCGATGCCCCCAGTAGATCGGCCTGAAGCGCGATCAAATTGCGGTCGCGCGTGGTCAGATGGGGAATGATCGTGACCCCCAGCTCGGGCCGTGAATTGACATAAGAGGCGAGGTGTAAGGAACTCGCGCGAGTGCTGGCTCGGGCGCCGTCCGGAACATTGATGAAATCGACGCCCGCGTTTTTGATCTGTTCAAGAGATCCTAAGAACTGACTCAAATCCGTTCCGCGAGGTGAGGTGAGCTCGATCGTGATGACTTTTTTTCCGTTCCGAAGCTTTTCACCCACGCGCGAAAACTTCCGGGCCTCTAGGGGGCGACGCTCCAGCCCACGCTCAATCAGATCCGTCACTTCTTCAGCCTGACTTTTGACTTCGGCGACCTTCACCTCGGACTTGCACTCCATCATCCGCACGGCCTGGGCGATGGCGCGGATGTGATCGGGGCCCGTTCCGCAACAACCGCCGACGCCGATGGCGCCCGACTCAATGAAGCGTTTGGCGAACTTGGCCAGGTAATCAGGCGAAGTCATGTAGAAATACCGACCGTTGATGTTCCGAGGAATCCCCGCATTGGGCTGGATCACGATCGGTTTTTGCACCAGCGGCTTTAAGACTTTCAGCGACTGCAACAGGTCATGCGGCCCTTCCGAACAGTTCATGCCCAAGGCATCGACGTCGGCCCGCGAGCCGATGCGCTCGGCGTAGTTTTGAATGAATGAGGTCTCTGAGCTGCGGCTCGTGATCGAAGCCAGGATCGGACGTTCGGAGTCAACCCGGCGAATGCCGTCGATCGCGCACTCCAGCTCGTCGAGGTTGTAGAAGGTTTCGAGCGTGTACAGGTCAAAAAGGGGAGTTGCCTGGGCATAGCGGCTCAGTTTTTCGTATTCTTGCCGCACCTCTTCGCGCGAGGTCCGACCCAAGGGTTCGATCAGGGCCCCCATCGGCCCGAGCGAAAGGGCGACCTTCACCCCCTTCGGATGCACGGCCTCGTGGGCGATGCGGATGGCGGCCTGAAGCAGTTCGGCCTGACGGTGTTGGATATCGAATTTTTCAAGCTGAGGGGTCGTGAGCGAAAAGCTGTTGGTCGTGACGACCTTCGCGCCGGCCTGGGCATAGGCTTCATGCACGCCTGCGACGTCCCGGGGATGGGTCAGGTTCAGTTCTTCGAAGGGGCGGTTAATGTAAAACCCCCGCTCATAGAGCTCGGTGGCCACACCGCCGTCAAAAACCGCATAAGCACCGGGAAAGAGTTCTTGAAACATCTTCCCCAAGCTAACCTAAAAGCGTCCTCTTTTCAGCAAATTTTCGTTGTAAATCCGTCAGTTTGACGGAGATAATGAGACTATGGAACCAAAGCAAAGTCGCCAGAAGAGTTCGCTCCTGATTAATCCCAAGTTTCAATGGATCCTGATCGGTTACGCAGCCTTCGTCGCGACCCTGATTTTGCTCTCGGTTTACGGGCTTTTCAGTTTCGGTTTTCATGAATTCGTGCGAATCGGAACCGAGGCGGGGCTTCCGGCCGATCACATTTATTTCCAATTTATTCAAATGCAAGAGACCACCTTTCTGCGAGTGATCGCCGCCATCGCGGTCTTGGTCGGCATCATCCTGATCGCCGGTGGGCTGATCATTTCTCACAAGGTCGCAGGTCCGATTCATCGTCTGCAAAAAGAATTCAACCGGATGCGCGATTCGAACCCGGTTGAACTGCATCCCGTTCAATTCCGAAAGGGCGATTTTTTTCCGGAGCTCGCCGAATCGTTCAATTCACTGGTGACCCGCTATCTTGAGACTCGACAAAAATGAATTCAAAACCCACGTTCCCCATTCCCGAAGGTGTCGAAGAAGTCAGTGACGAATATCAGTTGAATCTCGCTCATTACGAATTCCTTCACCTGAAACCGAAGGGAACGATTCTTTTCGCAAAAGAATCGCGCGAGATTAAATTCCAGTTTTTCGCATCCGAAAAACGCGAAGAGGGCATTTACGCCCGCTTGGACGAACCCTTGAGCCCGAATGTGAAGCGCATTCTCGATTACGTCGAGCATTATCCGCGCACCGAGTGTTTCGTCACGGCAGTGCTGCTTCAATTCAAGCTGATTTTTATCGCTGCCCGAATCGAGGTTGTCCACGGGGCCAAGCAAAAGACCTTCGTCATTCGCTTTCCGAATCGGTTTCTGAAAACGCATCGGCGCAAGTTCATCCGCATTCCGTTCAACGAGAATTTTCCGGCCGAATTGCGCTTTCAGACCACAAACGGTCTTCAAACCCGCAAGCTCAAAGACCTGAGTCGCGAGGGCATTCGCGTGAAGATGGAAGCGCAGGACGGCCCTTATCTTGAGCCGGGCGCCCGTTTGAAGCAGGCCACTCTCAGAGTACTGAACCGTGAGATGCCGGTCGGCTTGACCGTCGTTTCGGCCTATCCCGGTAACCAAGTGGGCATGAGAATCCTGGCGATTACCGAAGAAGATAAGATCTGGATTCGCGATTGTATTCGCGTGCTGATGAAGCAAATCTTAAACTTGCCGGATGTTCCGTTCGAGGATGGTTAAAACCGCTTCAAGAAGGACAAGACGCGAACGCTTTTTTCAAAAACTCCAGAAATAGGCGCGTCCGTGCGGGGATGAAATCCTGATGCGCATAAACCGCGTGCATCGGTTCGCGGTCGCTGGCCCAGCCAGGCAGCACTCGAACGAGATTTTGTTTTTGCACCTCTTCGACGCCGACAAAAACCGGAAGCAGCGCGATTCCCGCACCGCTGATCGCTAAGGTCCGAATCATACTCAAGTGATTCGCCAGGATCTTGCGGATCGGAGCAACCTTCTGGCGGGCATTGCTCGCCGAGCGGAATTCCCAAACCCCGGAATGCGTGAAATTCGGAAAAACCAGACAGCAATGCTTTTCGAGATCCTTCGGCTGCTTCGGTTCGGCGAATTTTTTCAGGTACGCTGGCGACGCAAAGAGCTGCATCTCGGAAACACCGAGCTTTTGCGCGATCAGATTCGAATCGGGAAGAGCCCCCGCGCGAACGGCGACATCGATTTTTTGCTCCAATAAATCCACGATCTCGTCGTCGAGCAGAAATTCGAGTTCGATCGCCGGGTAATGCCGAGTGAATTCGGTCGCCACCGAGGCCAAGAAAAACGAACCGATTTCGACGGGGGCCGCAATTCGAAGCTTGCCGCTCGGTGTCTGCTGGGTCTCCGTTGCGGCACTCTCGGCTGTCGCAAGATCGGCTAAGGCTTGAGCACTTCGCTGGAGGTAGGCCGCCCCCGCATCCGTGAGCTTGACCTGGCGGGTAGTGCGGCGAAGGAGGGTGACACCCAAACGCTTTTCGAGATTCGAAACCTTACGGCTTAAGGTCGATTTCGGAATGCCCGCCTGCTTCGCGGCAGCGCTGAAGCTTCCGGTCTGCGCAACCCATGTAAAATATTGAATTTCGTTTAAATCCATCGGCTCTCGAAAGCCCATTGCAATTCTTCCTCTTTGGTTTTAGCGTGCTCAAAAGGGGGAGAAACAACAATGAAAAAATCAATTTTTATGTTCACCGCAATAGCCATCGCTGCCTGTGTGAGTGGCTTATGCGGAGCGAGCAATGCCCAAGCGGGTTTAGTGATCAATGCAGCCGAGGTCGGCATCGGAAAATTCCACCGTCTCGATAATCAGTATCATACCTATGCAGATGACAATGCGTGGAAGGTGTTCATCATCGGCCAAGGCGACGTGAGCCAGACTCCGATCGTCATGGACAATGCGAACAACGGCTCGGTCACCATCTTCTATTCGAGCCTGCAAGAGCTGTTCGAAACGATGGTCAAGATCAGCCAAGAAAAAGGTCAAAAAATTTCGGTCCTGAACGTGAACGCTCACGGAATGCCTGGCGGAATGTGGTTCCCGAAAAGTGCCGCTCAACGCGATTCTTACGAATGCGCCGACTGGCGCGACGCCGCTTCGGCGCCCGACCAAGACAACTACAGCCAGTATTATTCGCAAGTCTCGAAATTCGAGATCCTGCAATACCGCGCGCTGGCCAACATCACGGGCGGACATTATTCGTGCGTGACCGGTTTGCCTGAGTTCAAAGAAATCGTGGGTAAGGTCCCGGCGATCAAGACTGTGTTTGAGAAAGACGCGCAGATTCACTTCTTGTCGTGCATTGTCGGTCTTGGAAAACGCGGCGATAAGTTTACTCAGGGCGTAGCTGCATTGCTGTTCGACAGCCCGGATGCTCGCGTCGAAAGCTCACTCATGTATGGTCTCGGCGATTGGTCGATGCCGGAAGGCATGGGCTTCTGGGATTACCAGAACGACGCTCAGTTGAAGCATGACAACGAAACTTATCCGGTCGAACGTCGCGATCGTAGCCAAATGCAAAAAGGCGACATCCGCGTCGCCGTGGCCCAAGGCGGAAAAGCCAAATCGGGGCTCATTCAAAGCGTGGATTTCATGGTTCTGACCCAAGACGCTCGCAAGGCCGACTTCAACAAGAGAACGAGCTCGATGACCTACGAAAGCCTTCAAAGCTTGCCGAAGAGCCTGACTCTGCCGGGAACCCACTTTCAAGTTAAATTGCAATAGCTCAATTGCAATCATTCAATCCATTGAAACAGCCCGGTGACGCGATCGTCATCGGGCTGTTTTTTTATCGTGATTTATGAGATGGATAGGGCCATGAAATCGGACGGACTTCCTTCTTTGATCGGCGTGATTCACCTTCCTGCTTTGCCTGGGGCCCCTGAGGCTGCTGGCCTTGACCCATCCGAAGCGCTCGCTCAGGCCCGCAACTGGGCCGTTCAAGAGGCCAAGATTCTGGCCAAAGCCGGATACGACGGCATCATCATCGAAAATTTCGGGGATGCTCCTTTTTATAAAACTCAGGTCGGGCCCGAAACCATAGCTGCCATGGCTGTGATCGCCTCGGCCATTCGGGCTGAAAAGTTAGGGGTCAAGCTCGGAATTAACGTGCTTCGAAACGACGGACGCTCGGCATTGGCCATTGCGGCCGTGAGCGGTGCCGAATTCATTCGGGTGAACGTACTTTCGGGTGTCAGCGCCACCGACCAGGGCCTGATCGAAGGCGAAGCCGCTGAACTCGTGCGCGAAAAAATTCGCCTCGGCGCCAAAACTCGAATCTTGGCCGACGTTCACGTCAAACACGCTCGCTCGCTTTCGTCGACGAGCCTGACCCTGGCCATCGAAGAGACCGCCGCGCGGGGAGGGGCCGATGGCATCATCGTCACCGGTGCGACCACCGGACGCACCCCGGACGGAGACGATTTAAAAGAAGCGCTCCAAGCCTGCCGTCATCTGAATGTTCCGCTGTACATCGGAAGCGGGGCTCGTGCCGAGAATCTTTCTCAGTTTTCGAAAGAAATCCGCATTATCGTCGGATCCGATCTTCGAAAAGGCGGCAAAGCGGGGGCTCCGCTCGATCGTCGTCGCACTGAAAACTTCGCCGCTACTTTTCGACGACCATCCGGATCTCGCCGCTCCGTTCGGTCAGGCGGATCGAAACGTCGTTGAAATGCCTTTTAATCGCGAGACTCAGTTCTCCTGATCCGAGTTGAATGCGGTTGAGATAAAGCTCGCCTAGCTTTTCGGGAAGCGTCGGCTGGAAGATTTGAACGCAATTTCGGGCTGCATTGATTTCGATCCCGAGCAAGGCCTTCACAAGCCCGTAGACCGTGGCCGAAGCCCAGGCTTGCGGAGAACACGCGACGGGATACACGGCGGGCGGATCTTCGTTGGCGACAAAACCGCAAAAGACCTCGGGCATCCGTTGGTGTTCGACCGAAACACTGGCGTTCAACATCCCTTCGAATAACTTTGAGACTTCTTCTTTGTAGCCGTACTTTGCCATGCCCATTCCGATAATGGCCGTATCATGCGGCCAGACCGACCCGTTGTGATACGAAACGGGATTGTAACGTTTTTCGGTCGTGGCCACGGTGCGAATTCCCCATCCTGAAAACGAAGTCGGATCGATCAGGGTTCGGATCAAAGGTTCAACTCGTTCGGGCTTTAGGATTCCGGTATACAACAAATGCCCGGCATTCGAGGCTTTGACCCGACAAGGGTTTTTCTTTCCGTCTAGGGCGAGCGCGAAGGTGCTCATCTCTTCGATCCAGAAAGCCCGATCGAAGCGCTCCCTCAACTCCATGGCTTGTTCGCGCAAGCGGACGGCCAAAGGATGATCGCCCATCACTTCGGCCAGTTTTGCCATATGAAGCTTGGCCGAAAAAACGTAGCCTTGAACCTCGCATAAGGCGATCGGCCCTTCAGGATCACTGCCGTCGGCGTGAAAGACCGAATCGTGCGAATCCTTCCAGCCCTGATTCTTCAACCCACGGGCCGAGTTCGTGGAGTATTCGACAAAACCGTCGCCGTCCGAATCTCCGTAACGATCGATCCATTCCAGCCCCTTCAAAAGGGAAGGCCAGATCGCGTGAATCATCTCGTGGTCGAGCGTGCGATCGTAATATTCGCCGGCCAGCATCAGATAAAGAGGAGTGGAATCAACGCTTCCGTAATATTTTCCGAAGGGGACCTCTTTCAGGTTCACCATCTCGCCCGAGCGAACTTCGTGAACGATCTTTCCGGGCTCGGCGTCGGATTCGGGAATCAATGCTTCGGCCTGAGTTTTCGAGAGATAATAAAGCACCTCTTTGGCCATCTCGGAGTTCGCCCAAAGGCAAAGCAGCGCCGTCCAGATTCCGTCGCGACCGAAGGCCGTGCAGTACCAGGGAATCCCGGCATAGGGATAACGATACCCCGTCGGCGTCATCGTATTCATCGCGGCCAGGTCGTCGAGCGAGCGTTCGATCCACTGGTTGAATTCGTCGCTCGAAGAGTGAACGTCACAATAGTGCGCCTTTTCTTTGCGATGCATTTCTTGGATAAGCTGAAGGCCCTTGTCGAAGCAATGGTAGCGACGAGTCGGCTCTCGCTCGCTGAAGGTGATCTTCAGTTCGATCAACGCGTCTTTTTGCGGCTCGACGTTCACGTAAAAAAGCGCTTTTTTTTCATTCAGCAAATCGGGGGTCTGTTCGAATTCAACTGCCGAATAACGGGTGATTTCGTCCAAGCCTCGATAGGCAAGGACGATCTCTTTTTCAGAAATCTGGTTCGGCAGACGCAGGCCCCGGCGAAGGCGATGGATTCCGCGAATTTCGAACAGATCTCGGTAATCGGCGTTGAATTCCATGCAGACGGGAAGGGCGATCGTCTCGCCCGAGTAATTATGAAAGCTGATCTGCTCGTGGCAACCGTGTTCGGTCAGAAACTTGCTGCGCGAAATATAGATCGTCCCTTTTTGAATTCTCGGGTAATCGGGTGCTTCGATATCCGGGTTCGTGAGTTCGACGTTCAGGTATCCGTTGTCTTTGCGGATGTACGAATTCAACAGCAAGGGTTCTTGAGTGCCGACCCGGAACGTGTAGTGCGAAAGGTATCGGGTGCCCGAGAAGTAAATTCCCAGCTCGTCGTTTCCGACGGTATACAGATCGCCCATGATGTCGAAGATCGCGAAGGTGTTTTCGTGCTTTAAGATCCTGGTTTTCGGTAGGGCAGAGGTTGCCGCGACGATATAGGCATTCGAATGGCCGGGATGATTCAAAGGCTCCGATCCATCCATAAAGGATCCCCCGCATAAGACCGGAATCGGCGTATCAGCGCCGCCGATTCGGAAAGAATTTCGTCGTAAATCCGAACGTAGTTTTTGGCCATGGCTTTCAACGAAAACCGGCGCTCGAAATCGAGCCGGCATTGTTTTCGAGAAATTTCCGAAATGTGTTTGACCGCGATCACGGCATCGTGAATGTTGTCGACCAAGCGTCCGTTTTCTCCGTTCCGGATCACCTCGGGCACCGATCCGAAGGGATAGGCGATGACGGGCGTTCCGGCCGCGAGCGATTCCATCATCACCAGGCCGAAGGGTTCGGGCCAGTCGATCGGAAACAGCAGCGCCGTCGCGTTCCGAAGAAACTCGGCTTTTTCGGCGCCTGCGATTTCGCCCACGAATTCGACATGAGGCTGCTTCATGAGTTGGATCACGCGTTCGTTGTAATCGGGATGATTCGGGTCGAACTTCGCCGCGATTTTCAGTTTCATTCCCGCTTTTTTTGCGATCTCAATCGCGCGGTCGGGCCGCTTTTCGGGCGAGATGCGTCCCAGAAAAGCGAGGTAGGCGTTTTTGCCTTGCAGCGGGTGTTCTTGGAAGGGAATTTCGTCCGGCGGCATGCCGTGGTGAATGGTGGTCTTCCAGTTCAGTCCTTTTAAGCCTTCGCGTTGCGCGTCCGAAATCGACACGAGGTTCGCCTCGGGGAATTCGCTCATCAATGCCTGGGTCTCGGCCAGATCGAGCCGTCCATGGAGCGTGATCAATGACGGCACATGAAGCCTGGGCAAGGCCGCGAAGAAAAGCGCGTCGGTGTGAAAATGAATCAAATCGAATCGTTTCTGGTCGCGAACGACGGTTTCGATCTGACGGAGATGCGGCGACAGATGATCGCGCGCGTTGGCATCGAGCCTGAGCGCCTGTGGGCAGCATTCGACGAGTTTGGCCCGAGTCTGCGAATCGCCACTCGCATACAACGTGACCGAATGGCCTTCGCGCTTTAAGCCTTCGGCTAGATACGAAACGACGCGTTCGGTGCCGCCGTAAAACCGTGGCGGGACGCTTTCATAAAGAGGTGCAACGAGTCCGATCCTCAAGGCCATTCGCATATTCGCGGGAAAGTGCAAACTTGAGGCCTGGGTCAAGGCGTTGGATTTGGCGAGATTTAATGTCTGATAATGATTATTATGTAAACTGAAGAATGAGATCGAGAAAAACATTCGAACCGACGGAATCAAGATTTGAAATCAGCCATCAAGCTGCCGTATCTGACCCCAAACCCAAGGAGTGAATTTTCACGACTCCGTCGGTTCGACGACTTGCATGGACAGGAATCTAACTCGCTTTTCGTCCGAGTACCTTAGTTATTTATTAAATAGTTTGTCTATAAATTTAGTAAATGCTAAATTATATAATATGGCAAAGACCTTAGCCAAATCTGAGGCGATCCAAGTCTTCGATTTTAGCCGATATATCGATTATCTGGCCGCCATGCTTTCGAGCGAAGCTTACGGGCACGGCAGCCGGAAAAAACTCGCGGACTTTATCGGAGTCCAGAATTCATTCGTTTCGTTGGTGCTCACACACAAGGCCCAGCTGAGTCCTGAACTGGCGGTCAAGGTCGCTCAATTTTTCCGGTTGAATCCCGACGAGACCGAATTCTTCTTACTCATGGTTCAAACCGAACGCAGCGGCAGCGTCGAGCTCAAGCGACATTATGAGGCTCAAAAAGAGCGGATCCGAAAAAAACGAAGTAAAATCAAAAACAGAATCCGTCCCAGCATGACGGTCACGCCCGAGGACCAGCTCACGTACTATTCACACGCTTATTACAGCATGATTCACATCCTCTGTTCGCTTCCGCAATACAACCATCTGGATGCGATCTGCAAAACCCTGAAAATCGAAAAAACCGAGGCTAAACGCTATGTCGATTTTCTGCTCGAACGCGGCTTCATCGAAAAGCATCAGGACCGCTATCAAATGGGAAATCTGCGCATCCATTTGCCGGCCGGTTCGCCGACCCTGATCCAACACCATAGCAATTACCGCATGCAAACCATTCAGCGCCTGGGTCAGCAGACCGCGAAAGATCTGCATTATAGCGGGATTTTGGGAATGACCGCCCAAGACCGCGACCGGGTTCGAGAGCTCACGCTTCAATACATTGAAAATATTGAAAAAATACTATCCACCTCGAAGCCCGAAGTTCCGGTCATTTTGAACCTCGATTGGTTCGGGATTTAATACACTTTTTTACTATAAATAATGTTCCGTTTTAGTCGGGAATAGGGTAGAATCGTCGCACGATGAAGCTGCCCGCCCTCCTCGCCTTTTTTCTTTTTTTGACTCCCCTTCTGGTTTCGAACGCTCACGCGCAAGGCTCGGGCTCGACCGGTGGCGGTGATACCGTTGTGGACCAACAAGGTCAGGCCCATCTTGTGGATCTCTTTGACGGTGATCTCGCTTCATTACAATCGCGCACCGAGATCCGCGAACGGTATTTCGCTGTCGATCCCCAATCGTCGTTCGTGGTCCGCTCGGCATTTCCGGAACTCTCGGGCTCCGATTCGGCCTTGAGCTGCGCCGTCTCGATGATTCGAAAGCGAAAAGATGATTTTCCGGTATTTCGAAGTCTGCTTCAGGTCGTTCCTAATTTTGAAATCGGCTTCAGCGAGGCTTACTTCGAGCCCAATCAGCTTTTAATGCTTTCGGCAATTCCGGGTAGCACCCTGTCGAACCGAGTGGCCGAAGATCGGCAGGTCCCCGTCGCCATTTTCGAGTACCAGACTTTGATTTTAAACCAACGTCTATTCGAACGCATGAACCCCGTTCATCAATGCGGACTCATGGTGCACGAACTGATGCGGCTGATGAATTTTTACCTTCGCGATTTCGACACCCTTCCGACCGACGAGATCGAAGCGGTCGTAAGAAATTTGTTTTTAAACGAGCCGATAGAGCCCTGGATGGTGCGACACCTGAAACGGATTTCATTCGCGGCCAACCATACGCACACCTTCATGCTCGACGCGATCGCCGAACGAAATGCTTTTCTCGACCAGCCCCATGATGCACAAGCGAAACTCGCATTCTTCGAAGCTAAGAGCATGCAAAAGGCACAACAGCAGGCACCCGAGATGAAGGAGCCCGCGCCGAACCTCCTCTTTTTACGATTGTCGCCCTTCTCGGCTGCGATTCAGAGTTCGGAGTGGCGGACGAGCGGCGGAGTCATTCCAGAAAAGCTGAATGTGCTCACGCATGAAATTTTGAAATGAAAAAAGCCCTGAAGGAGATCGCTCCTCCAGGGCTTTTAAAATTATTGGGTTCAATCCTCTCGCTCGCATCACGCTCGCTCGGAACACAGAGTGTTCCCGGATTTCACCCGTCGTTTTACGTCACGTAAAACGACTACCAGTTTTTCTTGTCAGCGAAAATTTCTTTGGTGGCTTTCGGGAAAGACCAACGCGGTTTTTTCGATTCCGGACGGGCTTTGATCGCGATTTCTTCGCCAGTGAAAGGGTTCACGCCTTTGCCGGCTTTGCGAGCTTTCACATCACGACGAGCGAGAACTCCGATGATCGGGAAACGAACGCGTTCGCCCGAAGCTGCTTTTTTAGCACCATGCATGAAAGTGGTTTCGAGAACGTTTTTCAGTTCCGAACGTTTGATTTTCACGCCGGCTTTGCCTGCGGTTGCGATAGTCAGGATGGCTTCGTGAAGTTCATTCACGACAGAGAATTTGCCGCTTTTTTTAGCGGTTTTTTTAGCAGACGATTTCGAAGCAGTTTTTGCTTTTTTGTTTTTTTTCATTGTTGAGGTCCTCCAATAACATTCAGAGTAGAGCTTTTTTGGGGTTTTACAACTGTTTTTTGACGATTGACGAAAATCCGCAAACGATCGAGAGTAGAATCATGCAACCACTCCCCTGCGGACGCAAACGACCAACGACCCAACTTCATTCGGGCCACGCTTCTGCCTCAAAAAACCAGCAAAAATGGAAGCAAACCTTGAATCGGTTTTTGAAATCACGGGGGCTTCGTGCCACTTCTCAACGAGAAAAGGTGGCAGAAATCGCGATTTCCCGAAAAACTCACTTTGAAATTCAAAGCCTGATCCGGGATGTGCAGCAAAAATACCCCGAAATCAGCCCCGCCACCGTTTACCGAAGCGTGAAGACCCTTTGCGAGGCCGGGATTCTGAATGAAACACTCCAAAGCCATACCGGAGTCACCCTTTATGAGGCTCACGATGACGAGCATCACGATCATATCGTCTGCATGGATTGCGGCGAGATTTTCGAATTCCACGACGAAGGGATGGAAGAGGCGCAACTGAACGCAACCCGGAAACTCGGCTTCGAAGAAGCGCGCCACCAGCACGTCATTTATGCGAAATGCTCTTATTTGAAACGTTAATGAATCGCAGTGACCGGAAGAATCCGAAGCGCCATCCGGCACGCGTCCGTAAGCTGAATCCTCGTCAAAAGTCCCGAAAGCTGGGTTTGAAAATCCGTAACCTGATTCGCGATTTCCGGCAAAACCTCGGGATGCTGTGTATTTGAAAGAATCAAATCCGCAAGATAAGCACCCTGACTGACTAGCGTTAAGTGCAACATTTCGTCCGAAGTAAAGCCTAAGGCTTCCATCAGTTGCAGCAGCATTTGCAAATGAAGGGAACGCTCCCCCTTCAAGTAATACGAAAGTGAGCCGGGGTTGATTCCAATCTGCCTCGCCAAATGGCGCAGTGAAATGGGGGTTCCGGCCGCCTGATGTTGAGCCAGGCGTTCCATGACTTTTTCTCGAATCTGTTGGGCTTCATGCGGAAGCGGATGTTGCTGCGGGCTGATGGTGATCATACAATCTCCCTTACTTTTTCAATGAATCCTTTAACGAGGCCAGGCCGGCAAACGGATTATTAAAGGCCTGAGCGGGCTTCTTCTCGCTCGCTCGCCCGCCGAATCCCGAAGACTTGCCGGCCGACTTCGATGGCGGAGTAAATGTCGGTCCGCCGCTCGGTTTAGGAGCGCTTCGAGGAGCGTGTGGACGCTCCCGGAATTTCTTCGCCTCATCTTGCGAATAACTCACGATCAGCTTCTTGGGCTCATTCGCTTCGGCCGTAGCGCGTCCCTTGGAAGGCGTCGCTTCCGCAACCTTCATCGTCAGTGCCATTTGCGATTTTTCGAGATTTACTTCGAGCACCTTCACCGTCACCTTGTCGCCCGGACTGACGACCTGGCTTGGGTCGGTCACGAATTTATTAGTCAGCTGCGAGATGTGCACGAGGCCGTCCTGATGAACGCCAATGTCGACAAAAGCTCCGAAGTTGGTCACATTCGTCACCACACCGGGGCAGATCATGCCGATTTGCACGTCTTTCAGTTCGTTAATATCGTCCCGGAACTGAATCGGAACGAACACGTCGCGCGGGTCACGGCCCGGTTTTTCAAGCTCGGTCACAATGTCTTTCAGAGTGAACTCACCCAGTTTTTCCTTGGCTTCGCCGACTTTCAGCAGCTGTTTTGCGCCAGAGCCGACGAGGTCGGAAATGGTTTTCCCCTGCGATTGAGCAACGGCTTCGAGATCGGCATACTTCTCGGGATGGACCCCGGTATTGTCGAGCGGATTGGCGCTTTCCGGAATGCGTAAGAATCCGGCCGCCTGTTCGAAAGTTTTTTTGCTGAACCGAGAGACATTCATCAACTCATCGCGGTTTTTGAACAGTCCGTTCTGCTCGCGATGTTCGACGATTGCCTTGGCTAAGCCGTCGCCGATTCCCGACACGTGGGCCAGCAGATAGGCCGATCCGGTATTGACGTTCACGCCGACGGCGTTCACGCATGAATCCACGACGTAATCCAGCGCGCGCTTTAAGCCCGTCTGCGAAACGTCATGCTGATATTGTCCGACGCCGATGCTTTTCGGGTCGATCTTCACCAGTTCGGCCAAAGGGTCTTGAAACCGACGGGCGATCGAAATCGCTCCGCGAACAGTCACATCCAGATTCGGGAACTCTTCGCGGGCGGCAGCGCTGGCACTATAAACCGAGGCACCGGCTTCGCTGACCATGATCACGGGGACCGAAAGTTGGTTCTCTTTCAAGGTCTGGCGAATAAAGGTCTCGGTTTCACGTCCGGCGGTTCCGTTCCCGACGACGATCGCCGTGACTTGTCCACTTTCGGCGATCGCTTTGAAGAAAAGCTTGGCTTGTTCTTTTTCGGATTCGCTTTGAAGCTTCATCACCGAATCGGCCAAAAACTTACCCGAACCGTCGATGACGGCAAGCTTACAGCCCGTCCGAATCCCCGGGTCGACGCCTAAAACCGATTTCGGCCCGTAAGGAGGCGCAAGCAAGATCTTCCGCACGTTTTCCGAGAACACTTGAATCGCCATCTGATCGGCGACGTCTTTCAGCTGTTTGTGGTACTCGTTTTCGATGCTCGGGACGACATGCGCTTTCAGCGCGATCCGAGCCGCCTTCTCGACGACGGCCTTCACCATCGATTCGCGGTTTGCGGCAGCGGCCTGATAAAAGTGCTGAAGCAAATCTGCCTCAAAGACCGGATCGCCCTTCGAGCCGCCGAACGAGATCGAAAGCTCTTCTTCGATCCATCCGCGACGAAGCGCCAGATAACGGTGCGAGCTTCGGGGTTCGAGCAACGAGGTGATTTTTTCTTCGTATTCGAAGTAGTTTTGATACTTCGAGTTGGGTTTCGACTTGTCGGCCTTCAGTGTTTTGACGAATCCGCGTTTCAAATAAGTTTCGCGGACGAACTGACGAAGCTCTAAATCCTCACTCACCCGCTCGATCAGAATGTCGGTTGCCCCGGCAACGGCGGCATCGGCGTCTTTAAATCCTTTTTCTTCGTTTTTGAAGGTAAACGCCCAAAGTTCGAGCGTTTGGCCCGGTTCAGGCGTTAATTCGCCGTGGGCGACATCCCAAATCCATTGCGAAAGCGGTTCCAGCCCGGCCTCTTTGGCCAAGGTCGCTTTGCTTTTTCGCTTTTGCTTGTACGGAAGGTAAAGATCTTCGAGCAGGTTTTTATCGAAAGTGGTTTGCAGTTTGGCTTTGAGCTCGTCGGTGAGTTTTCCCTGTTTTTCGATTTCGCCCAGAATGTATTTCTGGCGATTCAGGATCTCGTCCCAGTCTTCTTTTAAGTCCATGATCTTTTGGATCTGAACTTCGTCCAGGTTCCCGGTTTTCTCTTTCCGGTAACGGGCGATGAAAGGAACAGTCGCACCTTCGGCTTTGAGTTCGAGGACCGCCTGAATCGAGGCAGGTTTTAAAGAGGGTTCGGAGCGGAGGATCCAATTTTCAAATATCATAGGCAGATGTAGAGGGAGGGGTTTATGGGTTCTTCATTCTATCGACGGAACTTGTTCCAAAGCCGGGAAAGGCCGGTCTTTTCGTTGTTCTTTTGAATTTCCTGAAGCTTTTGTTTTTGCTCGTCCGTCAACGGCGTCGGAGCGCCGGACGAATCTTGCGCCTGCTCAAGCTGTTGATCGAGTTGAGGAGAACTCTGAAGAAGCTCTTGGAACGAAGGCGGAAGCTTTCGTTGCAGCTCTTCCAATTCGCGGGTGACGTTCTTACCGGCCATCGCCTTTTGCATTAAGGCTTGAAGCTGCTGCATTTGCCCCTTGGGGAGCCGCTGAATCGCCGAGCTGAATTGCGCAAGCCAATTCAAATCCATTTTGGAGGGATCGAATTGAGGCGAGCCCCCGGAAGCGGCGGTATTTTCGGAGCCACCTTCGGCCGAAGTTTCGCCTGATTCGGCGGATGCTTCGGCTTTCGCGTTTCCTTGCCAGGGTTCGTTTTCGCCATGGCATTTTTTGAATTTCTTACCGCTGCCGCACGGACAAGGTTCGTTGCGACCGACGTTTTTGTATTCTACAGTTTCCATACCGTGACTATCGTGCCGAAATTAATAGAGGAATGCAACACCCCAATTGACAGTCCCTCGGAGTATTGAGACACTGATTCCGTGCGGAAAAATTTATCCTTTTTTCTTGCGTTTTTGATCGCTTTTTGCGGCTTTTCGCTCGTTTCCGCGAAGAATGCCCGGGCTACTGAAAAAGACCCCGGCGCCTCGATTCTGGACGATCCGAACTACGATCCCAATCACCCCTATTTTCAAAGCATCAAACCCGAGTGGGCTTTGGGGTTTCGGGCCGCTTTTCATCAATTTCCGGTTTCGGGCGCACTCGGAACCACTTTTCAGGTCTATGGCGAGTACCTGTTGCCGTTTCAGAACATCGGCGTTTTTTCGATCGGCCCGCATTTCGGCAGCTTTCCGCTTTATGCTCCCGAGACCGGCATCCCCTATCCGACTTACGAAAACGCGATTGCCGGGGCCGAACTCCGTTATCAGCTTTATTTTATGACCGAGCAATGGGTCGTTCCGACGATGGCACTCGAATGGGAGTACTACCGCATTAAAGCAAGCGACGTCGGGAACGATCAGCTGACCGGCTATGATTTCGGGGTCAGCGCCGGGATCATGATCAACCTCGGGGTCATCGATTCGGTCACGGAACGGGATGCTTATCAAAGCCTGGGAATGGTGCGGAGTTATCTCACCATCGAGTTGCGTTCATCCAACATCAATAATAGTCTTTTTTCGTTAAGTGGAAACTACTGGCTCTTCGGCCTGAGAATGGAGTTCGAATAATGTTCAATCACGAATCGTTGGGAAAACTGAGTTTGAGATTACTGGTCGGCGGAATGCTGGTGTTTCACGGAATCGCAAAGCTGAGATTCGGAATCGGCTTCGTTCAGGACATGCTTCATGCCCACGGGCTACCGGGCTTTATTTCTTACGGCGTTTTCGTCGGCGAGATCGTCGCTCCGATTCTCATTTTAATCGGCTACAAAGCCCGCTTAGGTGCGCTTTTCGTCGTGTTCAATTTCTTGGTTGCGATTTTTCTGGTTCACGCCAGCGTCTTGTTTCGCGTCGGCGAACGCGGCGAACTTCAGCCGGAATTACCGCTGATTTATCTGCTGGGAGCCTTGGCCGTGCTTTTCTTGGGCTCGGGTAAGTTCAGCCTTTCGCGCGGAAACGGGCAATACGATTAATTAGGGATGCAGCAAAGCCAATCGCAATTGCGAAGTAATGCCATCGCGATTGCATCGCAATGCCAAAAACAAGATGGTGCGGCCGAGAAGACTTGAACTTCCACGCCTTTCGGCACACGCCCCTCAAACGTGCGTGTCTACCATTCCACCACGACCGCATTCTAAGACAATGAAACAACGAGGGAAACCCCACGTTAGCGTAAGCCATTTTCATCGTCAATCCGAAACCCTATAAATAAAACTAGACACAGTGCATTATTTTAGATACCTATCGCCCATCGGATGGGAGAGAGTCTGATGAAGTTTTTCATCGCGGTTTGGATCGCGGCAATGGGTTTGCCGATGACCGCACAAGCACAAGGTTTATCGGGGTTGAAGATCACTCAGCAAGGGCAGGGCGATCTTTCGATTATTCGATTCGCCGATCCCGATTCCTTCCTCAGAGGCCAAATCTATACTTTGCAAGACATCTGGTATCGGGGCGCAGTCCGGCTCAGTCGACAAGTCGTCGTCATCGGATCGGTCACCTACGAACGAAACATTCGTATGACCTCGGTCGACCTCAGCGTGAACACCGCGCTTCATACATGGCGCATCGGCAAACACTGGACTTTAGAGCCGACGCTTCAACAAAATTTTCAGTATTTCAGCTTGTACACTCGAAAGATCATCGATCCGACTTCGATGCTCGCGCAACCCGGCGCAGTCGGGGTTTTTCTCCATGAAAAAGGACGGAAACCTGCCCGATTCGATGCCGGCGTGACGGCAGGGCCGGCTCTCTCTTACATTCCCGTCGCGGTGCCTCGTTCGAAATTCATCGGTCACGTCCAACTGCATCTGAGCATTACCTTTTAACGCCCGCCTCGGAGTGGTATCCTAAGCCAAACGCTTCATCCAACGGGAGGATACCCATGACATCGCTCACCCTAGCCGCCATTCTGGCCGTTTTGATCTTCGGATTTTTTCATGCCCCCTTCTGGCTTTGGGGTCTCGCGGGTTGGGCCTTCAGTTTTCTGCATCACGCTTCGCCGACCGTTCAGATCATCATTCTTGCCATCACGGTTTTGGGCTCCGTTCCGGCCATCCGACGAACGCTGCTGAGTCGTCCACTCATGGGCGTGATGAAAGCACTCAAAATCGCGCCCTCGATTTCTGACACCGAAAGAACCGCAATCGAAGCCGGATCGGCCTGGATCGAAAAAGAATTTTTCAAAGGAACGCCCGATCTGAAATTGATTTTGAACCAACCCGTTCCGAAGCTCACGCCCGAAGAGCAGGCCTTCGTCGATCAAAAAGTCGAAACCCTCTGTCGGATGATCGATGATTGGAAGCACTGGAAAACGCGCATTCTTCAAGAAGACGTCTGGACTTACATCCGCAAAGAAAAGTTTCTGGGGATGATCATCCCCAAAGAATACGGTGGCCTCGGTTTCTCGCCCCACGGGCATAGCGAAGTCGTCCGCAAAATTGCTTCGCGCAGTCTGGCCGTTGCGATTTACGTCATGGTCCCGAACTCGCTCGGACCGGCCGAATTATTGATGCATTACGGAACGGACGAGCAGAAAAAACGACTGTTACCAACGCTCGCGGACGGCACCGAAATCCCCTGCTTCGGGTTGACGGAACCCCTCGCAGGCAGCGATGCGGGAGCGGTGCACTCGCACGGAGAGCTTTTCAAACAAAACGGCGAGCTGATGATTCGCCTGAACTGGAATAAGCGCTATATCACCCTCGCTAAGATCTCGACCCTGATCGGACTCGCCTTTCGGCTGCACGACCCCGAGAATCTGCTCGGAAAAGGCACGGACCTGGGCATCACCTGTGCGCTGATTCCCTCCAACGCTCCCGGTGTCATCCACGACCATCGCCACGATCCGCTCGGAGTGCCTTTCTACAATTGCCCGATGCACGGAGAAAACGTTGTGATTCCGGCTTCGGACATCATCGGCGGGATCGAACGCGTGGGTCAGGGTTGGCAAATGCTGATGGAATCGCTCGGCGCTGGACGCGGAATTTCCTTTCCTGCCCAAGTCTCGGGCGGCGCGGGTTCGATCACAACCTTCGTGGCGGCTCACGCCCTGGTTCGCCAGCAATTCGGCGTTTCGGTCGGACAGTTCGAAGGGGTTCAAGCACCGCTGGCTCGTGTCGTCAGCTTTCATTACCTCCTGGAAGCGCTCCGCCTGTATACGTCGAGCGCACTCAATCAAGGAATCAAACCCGCCATCGTGACCGCGATGTCGAAGTATTACAGCACCGAACATTCGCGAAAGATGGTCAACGATGCGATGGATATCTTGGGCGGCGCCGGGATTTCGCTCGGGCCTCGTAATAAAATCGCACATTACTACATTGCGGCCCCCGTCGGCATTACGGTCGAGGGTGCGAACATCCTCACCCGCTCTTTGATGATCTTCGGGCAAGGTGTTTTTCGTGGGCATCCGCACGCCTTTCCGATGATCGACGGGATCGAGAAGAACGACGTCGCGAAATTCGATCGTGCCTTTTTCGGCCTGATCGGCCATGGCGTGAACAACCTCTTTCGCTCGGTGCTGCTCTCGCTCACCCGAGGCTGGCTTGCTCACCCGTTTCGCTTTTCAAAAGAGGCGAAGTACCTTCGTCGGATTTCATGGGCATCGGCTTCATTCGCGCTGATCACCGATTTCGCGATGGGTACGCAAGGGGGCAAACTGAAATTCAAAGAAAGCCTCACCGGTCGCCTGGCCGATATCATGAGCTATCTCTACCTAGCCTGCGCGGTTTTGCGCCGCTATGAGGCCGACGGAAAACGAGCCGAAGACTGGCCGATCGTGCGCTACACACTTGAGTACGTGCTCGGCGAGGTTCAGACCGCGTTTGAGCAGACCTTCCTGAATCTGAAGCTTCCGCTTTATCAATGGGCGAAACTCAATCCGTTCGCGCGGCCGATCCGCGATCGGTGGGTGAAGGAGCTGGCCGAGATCGCCCTTTCGAAGCCTGAAATTCTCGATCGTCATGCCGAAGGCATTTTCGTGCCACAGGATCCGAACGATCACGCATACCAACTTCGCCAGGCGGCCGATTTGTTCCGCAAGGTGGCGCCGATTCAGAAAAAAGCACACCATGCCTTGCGAGCTATGGGCAAAAAGCGGGTTCCACTCCAGACGGCGATGTCCGAGCTGTTGAAAAAGGGCGCGCTCACGGCCGAAGAGGCCGATTTGCTGAAGCAGTGGGATGCGGTTCACGAGAAGATCATTCTGGTCGACGAATTCACCGAGGAGCAGTACCTCGGGCATACGATCTGATTTCTCGCGATAGACCAATAAGAAACCCAGTGCCACCGGACTTTCAATCGGAAGCCGCTCCACAAAAAATCTGATTTGTACGTGTACCCGATCAAGTTTCCTGTTTTGTTTCTCTTTTCCCAGGGACGGCGTCCTGCCTTGTCTTTCGATCGCCGTCCGGCTTCAGAACCCTGGGAAAAGAGAAACAAAACAGGAAACTTAAAAGAGCTCGGGCAAATCAGATTTTTTGAGGGGTAGCTCACTTCAGTGAATCCGGTCTTTCAAAGAAAGCCGCGACTTCCCAATAGCGGATGCGTCCATTGGTTAAGGGCAGGAGCCCGTGGAGCGGCTTTCTTTGAAAGACCGGATTCACTGAAGTGAGTTCGCAGGCCTTTACACGCCCTTTAGCTGTGCGATTTCTTGGCCCTGTTGGACCATTCGGTCGAGGATCATCTGGAGCATGGCCTTATAGAAGAACTTCTCCATCTCGGGATCCTTCTGAAAAACCTCGTCCAGATCGTGCTTTTTGAGCGAAAGCAAAACCGTGTCTTCCTTCGCCACGGCAGTGGCCGTCCGTTTCGATTGTTGAACCAGTGCGACCTCACCCATGAATTCGCCGGGCTTCTTGTAGGTCAAGTGCTGACCCTTCAGCAAAATTTCGAGCGTTCCCTTGGCCACAATGTACATGCACTCGCCCTCGGTGCCTTCCTGCACCACGATCGAGCCGGCCTTGTATTCTTCGATCTCGCAAATGGCGGCGATGTGCGAACGCTGGATATAATCCATGTGCCGACTGAGCGGAGTTTGTTGAATGAGCTTGATCCGATCGGATGCCTGAAGCGGTGATGCGTGGTGCATCTCGATCGGAAAATGAATCTGCACGATCGACGAATCATCGCCGCTTTTCTGAGCGCATTGAGCGAGGAGCGGTTTTAAATCCTGGTCTTGAGCCATGGTCTGCACGAATTGTTGCATCGACGGACCTTTAAGCGCGGTGTAGACACCATCGGTACACAAAAAGAGCAAATCATTCGGTTGAAATTCGATCTTGAGCAAATCAGGATGCGTGTACCGCGCATTCCCGAAGGCGCGGGTTAAGCTTCGTGCCATCGGATTTTTTAGTGCGGCTTCCATCGGGAGGCCCATCTTGATCAGCTCATCCAGCCCCGAATGATCTTTTGTCAGTTGGTAAAGCTTGCCCGCGCGGTAGAGGTAAGCGCGGCTATCGCCGATATGGGCCAAGATCGCGAAGCGTCCGTCCATCCACACCGCAATACAGGTCGTAGCCGCGAAACGATAGTTCTCGTTTTGCGCCGCAAGCTTTTGAAGGTTTTGTTGGGTCTCGCTGAATGCGGTCAACACACGGTCTTGCATGGCCTGAAGGCGCTTGGGACCTAAGAGTTGAGCTCCGTTTTTTCGAATATAAGCATTCGCCTCGATCAGCTTCTCTTGAATGCTTTTGCAAACCATCTCGGAGGCGAACTTGCCCTGCCCGCCCTCACTCACTCCGTCGCAAAGGACGTAGATTCCTTGTTCCTGATTGACGAGCGTGTAGTCGTCGTTTTGAGAATGTCGTGCACCGATGATGCTATGAGAAAAGCTTTTCGGATGAAGCATTTCTTTCATAGTATCAATCGTGTCAAAAAAAGCAAAAAAAAGGGCGGCCTGCGAACAGACCGCCCTTCCCTTAAAATAAGAGCTTCTTAGAATTGCATTGCATTCGAAGAAGGCTTGTACCAGCAGCGAGGGCGAACGCCGAGGGTGTCGCCTTTTTCTTCTGCACAAGCTCCCGTGACCGGGTCTTTCTTGCCGAATTCTTCGGTGTAAGAAACGCCGCAGATCGCGCCGTTGAAGTAGGTATCGAGACGGCACTGAGCAGCCGGATGATTCGAGTCGGTCGTCGAAACTTGCGAGTTGTCAGGGGTGTCGAACGACGGCTTCGAGTTACCTGCCATGCCTTCCAGGCCGGTCGGAGTGGTCGATTTTTCGTTCGAAAGGCTCCAGAGCACGTCCGCCAGAACTTTTCCGGCCATCGAAGCGCGTTCACAGAGTTGGATTTCGCTCGTCGATTTGTGCTGAAGTGCACATTTTTCTTTGACGATTTCAGGCACGTTCATGGTCGACAGAACTTTTGCGTTATCTTCGTTTTGCCATACGATACGAGAACATTTCATCGTAGCGTGGTAATCGGCTTGTCCTTCAACCGAGGCCCAGCTCGAACCGAAAATGCCTTGTCCTTCCGGGAAACCGCCCAGGTGGTGGCCCAGTTCGTGACAAAGAACGAGAGTGTATCCGTCTTCCGTCATCAACGAGTGACGAGCCAGTCCGCCGTACATATTGACGATCCAGTTTTTGCCTTGGCGTTGTGCCGACGCATTCAAGGTGTCGTTGGTCCACAAACGTTTGATTTTCAGTTTTCCGCCTTTGGCTTTCACCATCGGCTTATAGAAAGATTCAACGTGATCGATAACGTTGTTGAAAGCCTCTTCGCTCAGGCCACCGGTCGATTCGAAGCCGACCGGAATCCGAAGATTGTTTTTAGGAATAAAGTTGCAGTGTGCGTCTAATGTTTTTGTCGCCGAAACTTCCGTGGTGTGTGCGCTAGATGTGGTGCCGGTCGCCATCAAAACGATAGCAGAAAGCATTCCGAGTTGTTTTAAGGATTTCATTGGTTTCCCCCCTATTATTCACAAGTTTCTCAGTGCTGCGCCTTACCATGGCCGAGTACCGAACTTGTGTCATCCCTCTCCATTCATTGGAGACTCATAATTGAGTAGAGCCATGGTCTCAAAGTTTGATGGGTTTACAACAAAAAATTGACGATTCGTTTATTTTTTTTCATCTGCGATCATGAGTCTTACTGATGAAGGAACGAATGAAAGAAGTCTGATGCATTGAGTCCTGGCTTCACGAGTTTGATTTCTCGCATCTGATCATAAAGCGTTTTCCAACGCTCTAAACTCATAAAACCGACGCCTTTTTTGCGGGTTTCTGCAGTTTCAATCAATGGCTTTTGCAACTTCGCTGCTTCTTGAAAGGTCGCCAGATCCAAACTCGGGTTCAACTTCTGCATCTCGACGTTGGTCTTTTTCGGATCTTTCAAATAGGCATCCCACCCTTTGCGAGTCGCATCCACAAACTTTTGAACCGTTGCGCCGTCTTGCTTCAAGGTGTCTTCGTGAGCGATGACGACCGTGAGATAGGGATTAAACCCGGATTCCGAAATCAAAAAGGTCTGAGGCTTCAACTTTTCACGACGGGCCGCGATCGGCTCGGACGTGATGAAACATTGCTGCGAAAAATTCGGGTCGCGAATGAATGAAGTAATTCCTCCCGTGTAAGGCACGATCTTCGCTTTGATCGGCGCATACTGTTTTTCAAGCCAGACGGTATAAGGAAGGCCTTTTTGAAGGGCGATCGTCCCCTCGCTTTGAAACAGCTGCTTGAGCGAATGGATCTTCCGCTCAGGGTGCACCATGAAACCCTGCGGGCTTTTTTGATAAACGGCGAAAAGGGCAACCACTTTCGCTCCCTGAGCTCGGGCGAGGATGACTTCGTCGGCAGCGGCGATCCCGAATTTTACTTTCTTCGCGGCCACCATCTGCGTGACCGGCTGACCGGCTCCGCCCGGAAGGATTTTTACGTTCAGTCCCGCCTTTTGATAAAAACCGTCGAGCAGGGCCTCGTAAAATCCGCCGAACTCGGGTTCCGGCTTCCAATTCAAGGCCAAGTCTTGTGCCATAGCGAACGAAGAGCTGACCAGCAAAAACAATCCCAAACATGCCAAAATTTTCAGTTTCATCGTCGTAAGAGTAGCCGATTGAGGAGTGAAATGAACGAAAAAAACAGGATCCCCAACACCGCAGCCAAAAGCACTGCGGCGAAGACACGATCCACCCGCTGCTGATTCCTCGCCGTATCGACCAAACCGCCGAGCCCGCTGCCCGAAATGAACTCGCCGACGATTGAGCCAATCACGGCAAGCCCGGCTGCGATCTTGAAACCGCCCAAAATCTGAGGCATCGCTGCGGGCACGCGCAACTTAAAGAGCGTCTGAAGCGGAGTCGCATCCATCATCCGAAAAAGATCGAGCAACTGGCCATCCGTCGAAAGCATTCCAAGCACGCTGTTAGCGATGATCGGAAAAACCGAGACAATGAACGACGAGGCGATCACGGTCGGAAGCCCATAACCGAGCCAAATCACGAGCAAGGGCGCAATCGCGATGATCGGCACCGTTTGAAAGAAAATGGCATAAGGATAAAACATTTTTCGAATCAACTCTGAAAAGGAAAGAATCAGCGCGAACGAAAGCCCCACGACCATGCTGATCAACAAGCCCAATCCCGAAGCGATCAGCGTTTCACAAAAGGCCGTGCGATAGGTTTGCGGATCGTTCACCATATCGCGAAACACCTGTGAGGGAGCAGGCATTAAAAATCCCGGCACCCAACCCTTTTGCGAAGCGTACTCCGCCACCCCCAGCAACACGATCAACGGAATGAGCGGATACAAGCCAGAAACCCGCTTCATGAACGCGCCCTCAACAGTTCAAAGCATTGCTCGACCTTCTCTAAAAACTCGGGAGTTCCCCGCAACGACAACGGACGATCCACGCCGAGATGAATTGCTTCATCGAGCACGACCCGACCCGGCTGACCTTGAAACACCATCACGCGGTCCGACAGCCAAAGCGCTTCAGTAATCGAGTGTGTGACCATCAAAATCGTAGGCTTCAGCGTTTTCCACAGATCGCGCAATTCAAGTCCTAATTCAATGCGAATCGGCTCATCGAGCGCCGCAAAAGGTTCATCCAACAGTAATAATTTCGGATTCGTCACCAGCGCTCGGGCGAGCGATACCCGCATCTTCAGGCCGCCTGAAAGTTCCTTCGGATAGCTTTTCAGAAAACGTTCCAGGCCCAGCTTTTCAACCCAGGGCTGCGCCGCCTTTCGGGCTTCCTTTTCGGAAGTTCCGCGAAGCACGAGCGGAAGCTCGATGTTGTCGCTCACCGTCTTCCACGGCAGCAAGGCTGCTTCTTGAAAAACGTATCCCATCTCGCGCGAAGCATAGGGCTGCACGAGTTGGCCCCCAGACCGAGTTTCAAGCCCGGCCACGAGTTTAAGCAGTGTCGTCTTTCCGCTCCCCGACGGCCCTAAAAAAGTGACCCACTGCCCTTCGGGAATTTCGGCATCGACTGCAGCAATCCCCGCCTGCGTGTTCGGATAAATTTTTTGCAAGGATTCGAATCGTAGACTCATGCCCTCACCAAACGGGCAGACCCCATCGCGGTTCCATCGAGATCACAAAGGCTCACCTGCACCGCCGTCAGCGGAGCCTCGGGCAAACGGGCCTGGACTTGCTTCCACAACCATTGTGCGATGTTTTCGGTCGTGGGTTGAAAATCGAATAAAGAATTTAAAAACCGATTTTCAATCGGTGCCACGACGGCGTGGATTTCTTCTTTTAAAAACGTTAGGTCAATGAGCCGATCGCCCTCGAAAGGCGCCGAAGTCGTAAATTCAATCGCCAGCTTCCAGAGATGAAAATGCGGAGTCTCGAAACCCGCCAAACTATGCGAAGCCTTGAAGTCCGAGAACACACTGAGTATCAGTTTTTCCGGTGCGGGTGGAACGGGCCGATTTTCATTTTTCGCGGACATAAGCCGCTCCTTGTCCGGGGCTTTCTTCGATGTCGACGCTGACGGAAAGCACGTTTTTATTTTTAAAAAGATCGAGCTCCATTTCGAGAAACTCGAAATACGCCCGCGCCAAATTTTCGCAAATAATGTTGTCCACCTTCAAAAGCACGACTTCATCGGCGGGAAGCACGTAGCGCTTTTTACACAGGGTGAATTCCAATTCTTTTCGAGATCGTTTCGTCATACGAAAATGCGGATTCTCGGTTGCGAGCAACACTTTTTCGTCCCAAAGTGCCGCGATTTTTTTCATCGCGACTTTCACGTCGGCAAAGGGAAGCATTTTTTTGAAGGAGGTCTCTTTTAAGCGGATCTTCACCGTCGGCTGGTATTGATGTCCGTGCAGTGCCTCTTTTTCGCCGTTCGGAAAGACCGTCATGTGACTTGCGGCGAATTTGTGCGCCTCTTTTCTGATGCGAATCTCGTAGCAATCGGCCATACTGAGACTATAGCGAGGTCAGTATGAATTCTCCAGTGATTTTAGTCACCGGCGCCGGAAAAGGCATCGGCGAAGCCACCGTCCGGGCGATCCTTCAAACCGCTCTTTCCGCAAATCCAAATTTGAAAAAGACGGCGCTTCCGCGTTTCGTCCTTACCTCTCGGACCCTGAGCGATCTTGAACGCCTTCAAGCCGAGTGTCGCGCGCAAGGCGCCGAATGCGAAATTTTGCCAATGGAACTCACCGACGCCCCTTCCGCGCCCATTGATTTTGCGATCCAAACCTTCGGACGGCTCGATACCGTCGTCCATTCGGCAGGCGTCGGCCGCTTCGGCGATTTTCTTTCGCTCACCGCCGAAGACCTTCGCTTCGTGATGCAAACCAACGTCGAAGCCAGTTTTTTGCTGATGCAATCCGCTTATCGGGTCATGCAAAAACAAAAATCGGGTGATCTGGTATGGATTACTTCGGTCGCAGCCGAAACGCCGTTCGAGCAAAGCGCAATTTACTGCATGAGCAAGTACGCGCAAAAGGGATTAATCGAAGTCATGCGTTTGTACGGCCGAAAAGACGGAATTCGGATCATCGAAGTCCGCCCCGGTGCGACGCTCACGCCGATGTGGGGCAAGCTCGATGACGAAACCCAAAATCGAATGATGCGTCCCGAAGACATCGCCCAACCCATCGCCGAAGCCTTGTCGCTTCCTCGCCGCACGACCGTCGAAGAATTAGTGATCCGTCCGTTGCACGGCGATCTCTAGTGTGTCACGCTCAAACCTAACCGAACCTTCGAACTGAAGCCGATGACGTTTTTCCGAATGAAAACCATTCCGGCGCTGTCCCGCAACGGTAAAGCCCGATCGTCCGAAGGTGTTGAAACCACTCCCGAGGAGGATTCATGATCGTTCTTTTTGCATTCCTTTATTTTTTCGTGCTCACTTCGCCCGCCCATGCCGACGGATCACAAATCGACCTCAAACAACTGGCACCCGACCTGACGCTCGAACCGATCACGGTTTCAGGCGCAAGTTCGTTCGATTCACTGAGCAACGAGAGCGACGTTCCCGTGCAAACCGTTCCGATCGAGCAGAACCGAACGGGCACACTCGATTCGATCGCAAAGCAAGAAATTTTTCCCTCGTTGAATTACGGCTATCCTTCGGGAGCCAATGGAGTCAGCCTCGGCGGGCGCACCATCGACGACACTCAGGTGTTTACTCTGGGCGTGCCCTTGAATCTCCCTCAAGGTGGCGGGGCCGATCTTTCGGTCTTTCCCGCCTTTTTATGGTCGGAAGCAAAGATCAGCCCGACCTTGACCAGTGCGGGGTTCGCGCCCTCAGCGGCGTCGGGCAGCCTTCAACTCGTGCCTTGGACGCGCAATCAACTTCGTGAACGTGATCCGAACGCCGCTCGGTCTCGATTGACCGTGGCTTACGATCGCATGCTTCAAACCTATTCACTCGGAACGCGAGTGGATCGAGTGGCGATCTTGGCCGGAATGAGCACAGGCTTACAAACCGGGCCGGCGGGTTCGTTCAGTGCCGATTTACTTCAAACGCCGCACCATCAACTTCGCTTTCACCTGATCGGCAGCGATCAAGACGGCGACAGTCCGGGCTCGCGAAGCTATCCCTCGCCGGATTCCAAGAAAAAAACCTGGCGCGTGCTCCCCGTCCTAGAAAGCCATCAAGAAATCGGCGCGCTGACGGTCGAGAGTACGCTCTACGGCGATCTTCAGGATCTTCAATACCTCGATCCGACGTATTCGTCCGAAACGCGCACCCAGCAATACGGGCTTGAAAATGCGATTTTATACGGCCCTTACACACTCGCGCTTTCGGCGCGATACACTCGGTTCTACAGCTCGACCTTCGGCGATCTTCACGAGTGGCCGCTCTTGGGTTCACTCACCCGCGAATTCACACTCAATCCGCGCTGGAGCCTGCGCCTGAATGCCGGAGTCGATGCTCTCACGACCACGGGCGCTTCGCCCCTGGGTCGAATCTCGGTCAAAGATCAGGTCACGGAGAATGAGGATTGGTTTTTCGAGCTGAACACGATTCCAAAACTCCCGACCTTAAGCGCACGCTATTACGTGATCGGCACCTATCACGGAAACCCGGACTTAAAGCCTGAACGGGTCAATGCGCTTTTGTTCGGCCACGAGTTTACGAACCATGAGTGGCAAGAGGTTGTGACGATCAAAGGCGAACTTCGAAGCGCGATTCAGGTGAACGAGAACAACACCACCGAAAACGCCGGGAATGCCTCTTTGCTTTCGCTCAAAAACGACTTGAAATGGAAGGTGCTTCCGTCGCTGCGCCTGAATGCTTCAACCCTGATCACGCGCTCGCGCTTGAAAGACGCGGGCGAGCCTTATCCCGATCTTCCCTACTTCAGCCAACTCATCGGTGCTCGGTTCTCGACTGCGCATCACTCGGGCGGACCTTGGGCGGACCTCAACCTGATCGGCCGCTACATCGGTCATTCCCGGACGCCCGATACAACTTCATTCACGAGCCCGGTGCCTTACATCGACCATCCCGATTACTTCTTGTGGGATACCTGGATCACCTTCCATGCGAGTTCAAACTTAAGCCTGAACGCCGGCGTCGATAACCTATTCAACAACCGCGCGGATGTCGTGTTCGATTATCCTCTTCCTGGAAGAATCGTGTACCTGAGCCTTCAAGCCCAGCTGTAAGCCTGCATCAGTCCGTAATTAAAACGGACGAGGATGTGGGTGTGGATGAGGATACGGACCTGGATACGGATGTGGGTATGGACCCGGACGAGGGTGCGGATATGGATAAGGGTACGGCCCGTTTCCGCGACACGGATAAATCGCCCCATAGCCAGTGGGATGAGCATCATCGACGTATTGATCCGGCTGGCCCGTTCCTTCGAAGGTTCCGACGAGCTGATCGTTTGCGATGGTGTGCAATTCGAACGAGATCTTTTCTTGATACTGATATTGCGTGTAGTACACGGCCTGGCAGCTGTACATGCCGACATTGCGAATGATCGTCACCGGAGCGGTCGACAGCACGGTCGCCGTGCGCGATCCGACTAAATATTCGGTCTGATTCGCGGCACACTGAGAGCCTTTCGTGTTGAAGGTCTTGGTCGCGAGCAGATCGTTCGGATCAAACACGGCCTGAGCGCTGATGAAATTCGATTTCTTCGCGCCGTTTGAATCGAGACTCAAAGCGATACAATACTTGCTGATGTTTTTCGAATACGCCGACAGTGTGGCCGGAGCGTTGTTATACGTCCCCGTAAATTGGTTAGAGTAATCACAAGCGCCTAAGCCGAAAGCCAGCGCCACCATCAATACGATCGAGCGAGCAGAAAAAGTGGATGTGTTCATAAGCCTAGGGCTATCGCAATTCAGGCCAAGAGACAAGCTTTAAGCCGGGCTTCGATGACGCTCCAGTTCAAAAGCGGAAACAGATCGAATAACCCGATTGCCGATGCGGCATGGCCGGTGACGAACAAACGCATGGGTTGAGTCAGATCGCCGAGCTTCAATCCCGATTTCTCAGCGACGTTCCGAAGCAGCACGTCGATCTGGGTGTGATCAATGCCCGCATCTTGAAGGCGGTTTGCGCCCGTCTTCTCGATCTGATCCGCCAACTCTTGAATCAAGACCGAGATCGACTCTTTAATTTTCGATTTTTGCTGAACGTCTTTGTTCCACTTCAGCCCCGAGGCCTCGACCGGCATGACCACCGATTCGCAAAGCGGATGTAGCTGGTCCGCCAGCTCCTTGATCAGCTTCACCTTCGGCTGAAGGTGCTTGACGAGTTCGAGCCCCAAGTCCGAATCGAGCCGCTTCAGACTTTCAGCTGAAAACTTCGAGGCGAAATCGGTTTTCAAAATCCGGATCAACCGCGCGGGATTCGCCTTCTTCATGTGCTCGCCTTGAATCCACAGGAGCTTCTCGGTGTTAAAGACAGCACCACTCACTTGGACGTGCTCCAGGCTGAAAAGTTCGATCATCTCTTCGACCGAAAAAACCTCCTGATCGCCATGGCTCCAGCCCAAGCGTACCAAAAAATTCAGCAAGGCTTCGGGCAGATATCCTTCGGCCCGATAGGCATTCGTCGAAGTTTCGCCGTTTCGTTTTGAAAGTTTTTTCTTGTCCTGCCCGAGGATCATCGGCAGATGCGCGAACAGCGGGAGCGACTTCTTCATCGCATGATACAGATAAACCTGTTTCGGGGTGTTGTTGATGTGATCATCCCCCCGGATCACGTGCGAGATCTGCATTTCGGCGTCGTCGACGACGACCACGAAATTGTAAGTCGGAACACCGTTCGAGCGAATCATCACGAAATCGTCGAGATCTTCGTTCCGAAACGAAATCTCGCCCCGAATGAGGTCTTGAAAAACCGTAGCGCCGGTCAGCGGAAACTTCGCGCGAATCGCATACGTCGTCCGGCCCTCGGGCGCGCCCGAAGCGTGATAATTTCGGTCGCGGCAGGTCCGTCCGTACATGGGCTTCTTGCCCTCTTTCATCATCCGTTCACGATCGGCTTCGACTTCGGCTTCCGTGCAATAGCAATGATACGCGAGACCTTGCTCGACCAATTCGTCGGCGATTTTTCGGTAAATCTCTTGGCGCTGAGATTGATAGAGGATTCCGTTTTGGTGTTCCAGCCCAAGCCATTTGAGCGAGCTTAAAATGTCGTCGGTAAAGCGCTTTTCGGAACGTTCCGTGTCGGTGTCTTCGATCCGCAGCAAGAAATCGCCGCCGTGCTTTTTTGCGTAGAGGTAATTGAACAAGGCAGTACGGACGCCACCGATGTGCAGCCAGCCCGTCGGCGAAGGGGGGAAGCGAACTCTGACGTGGGAGGGTGGCGTAATCGGTTGCGATGTCATTGAGCTGAAGGTACCACAGTTTTCTCGCGAGCTAAAGCCTCACGATAAGCGGCCAGGCCTCGCGTTGCCCGAGCATCCAGTCGCAATTCCGGATACGTGTGGTGCTTGGTGTTGAACGCATCCAACGCCGAATCCGTCAATTGAGCCGGCGTCAGGGGCGTAAACCCCGATAGGCTGTGACAGGCAAGGCAGCTCTGGGTAAACAGCTTCTCTCCGCGCGACGCCGCCGGATTCGTACGAATCACGAGCCGAGTTCCGGGATACACCCACGAGTGATGAGCGAGTTCGATTTTTTGAATCTCACGCACGCGAAAAACCTTGGCGGGTACCAAAAGGCGCTTCGGCACCAACGATTCGATCTTCCCCTCCGAATCGAGCGACTGAGTTTTGCGGTTCCAGGTCAACTTCAACAGCCCACGCCAAATCAAAAAACGGGGTACACGCGCCATCCCATGCTTGCCATACAAGGTCACCAGATCGATGTCCGCACGGTCATTCAGATCGAGCGATTGGGCCGAGTCATCGAAAATCAAAGTTTGAGCCGAGATCGCGCCGTTCCGTTTCGCAAGTTTCGAAAGCGCTTCCGGACTCCAGCTTTTTAAAACTTTCGGCGGATGCGTCAAAAAAACGACATCCAGCGCTTGTGCATTGGAAATCCAAAAAAATACCGAAAAAAAGCTAAAAATGATCAGCTTGAAACGCATTTTACGCGAATGCCCCATCCTCTCATGACAACAATCTTAGCACTGACTGTCAAGTTGGGTTATGCTGAAAGCAGGGGTTTTTGTGAACAAAGACGATATCCGCAGTCTCACCCGCATCAGTCGCTCCCTCTGGGGTGACATCGACCGTTCCGTGGCGATCAGCGAAGACACGTTGACGAGCGTCTCCCTTTTAAATTTGACGGATGACGGTGTGATTGAACGCGCGTCGAAGGTGATGATCGAGCGCGCCGAGCGGAATCCGCCGACCTTACTCAGACTCAATCATCCTTTTTTTCGCCTGGCACCGATCGAGCGCTTCCTGCTCACAGCCCTGCACGTCGAGAAATGGTCTTACAGCCGCGTGGCTCGCACCCTCGGAATCGAAATTCGCATGATCGAAAGCTGGGCTTGGGCCACTCGCTTAAAGTATTGCTTTCAAGAAATGGACGCGCCAGTCGAGTACCCTCGGGGGCCCGCTCAGCTCGGTCCGGTCTGCCCGGAGTACAACCCATCGGCACCTTGGACGCAGAGGCTTTTAGATGACGAACTCGGAAAACGCGAGCGCTTGTTTTTGCAGAGCCACCTGATGGGTTGCGACCGTTGTCGCAAGGCACTCGAATTGACGAAGAACCTATTTTTCAAAGTCGAGGGCTTGATTCCCGTCAAAGAATCGTCTCTTGAAACCGAATACGCGACGGATCGAATTTTCGATGTATGGAAGCGCGGCGAATCGGCTTTTCGCCCGATCACGACGAAGCCCCGCGAAAGTTTGGCGCGGTTTATCGAAAATCCGCGCGTCCAATTCATTTTAGCCGCATTTCTCGTTTTTAGTTTGTATTGGTTTACGCGAGCATCTTAAACTGTCTTCATGACATCCACGAAGACTATGACTCGGCCGTTGTTTCTTTCTCTTTTAATCCTGACGATGCTTTCCGGATGCGTGAGCGCCGGAAAATACCACGACCTAGAAGATGCGAACTCGAAGACCGAGACTTCACTGGCCACGTGTGAAGCGCAGAAGGCCGAACTCGAGAAAAAACTGGGCATCACCTCTTCCGAAAAAACCGAGCTCGAAGGCTCCGTCGCCGACATGAAGCGTGCGCTTCAAGAACTCGAAGCCCGCAAGGCCGAAACTGAAAAACGCTTGGCCGAGTTCCGCGAACTCACCGCGAAGTTCAAGGATCTCGTCGACGCGGGCAAGCTGTCGATTAAAGTCCGAAACGGCCGGATGATGCTGGCACTTTCGACCGACATTCTGTTCGCCTCGGGCTCAGCTCGGCTTTCCGCCGCCGGAAAAGCCGCCATTCAAGAAGTTGCGGAACACCTGAAGGGGCTCGACAACCGCAACTTTCAAATCGAAGGGCACACCGATAACGTTCCGATCCACACGGCGCAATTCCCATCGAACTGGGAGCTCGCTTCGGCTCGCGCCGGGACCGTGCTGAATACCATGTTGGCCACGGGCTTTCCGCCAGAACACATCAGCCTAGCCAGTTACGGCCAATACGATCCGCTGAATGACAACACCACACCTGAAGAGAAGGCTGAAAACCGCCGCATCGACATCGTGATCGTTCCGGATCTGTCGGGATTACCGGGTTACGACGAGCTGAACCGCATGTCGTCTCAACCGGCAACCGGATCCGCCGTAGAACCGACCGCCTCGCCTGAAGTGTCGCCCACTCCGAATCCTTAAGGTCAGCTTTGGCCGCGATCTTTCATCGGGCCATGGGATAGGTAGAAATTTGAAAGCGAGTTGGCCAAAGCCACATGGCTGAAAGCTTGCGGAAAATTACCGACCAAGCGTTTGCGCCGGGAATCGTATTCTTCGGATAACAGCCCCACGTCGTTTTGCAGCGAGAAGAGGTGGTTCATCAATTTGCGTCCCTCTTCTTTCCGGCCCATCAGCAAATAAACATCGACCAACCAAAACGAGCAGGCAAGAAAGTGCCCTTCGGTGCCCGATAGGCCGTCGTTCACCCGCGTATTCCGATAGCGACTCACCCAACCGTTTTTCACGAGCTTCCGTTCGATTTCAGCGACCGTTCCGACCACTTTCGGATGGTTCGGCGGCAAGAAGCCCACGAGTGGAATCAGCAACAGACTCGCGTCGACTTCTTTCGATCCGTACGACTGCACGAACGAGTTTAAGTCGGAATCAAACCCTTTTCGGCAAACCTGAGCATGAATTTCATCGCGAATCGGAGTCCATTTTTGAACCCAATGGCGCTCCCCCAACTTTTCGGCGATCTTGATTCCGCGATCGAACGCCACCCAGGCCATCACTTTCGAATGGGTGAAGTGCCTTCTCGGGCCGCGAACTTCCCAGATGCCGTCGTCTTTTTCTTTCCAGATCGTCGACAGATGATCGAGCATTTCAACTTGAATGCTCCACGCCTGATCGCTGAAGGAAAGTCCGCTCTTGAACGCGAGTAGGCTCGTGTCCATCAATTCGCCGAAGATATCGAGCTGCAACTGTTGCGCGGCTGCATTTCCTTGTCGAACCGGCTTGGATTTTTCGTAGCCGCTCAACCAATCGAGTTCGAACTCGGGCAAACGGCGTTCACCGTTCAAACCGTACATGATGTTGATCTGCGACGGCGTTCCGGCCACGGCGCGGATCAGCCAGTTCCACCAGTTCTCGGCCTCTTCGCGGAATCCCGCCGACAAGAGCGAGTACAAGGTAAAGGTCGCGTCTCGAATCCAGCACAGCCGGTAATCCCAGTTTCGCTCGCCCCCGATTTCTTCGGGCAGCGAGGTCGTCGGTGCCGCAACGATTCCGCCCGTCGGACGATAGGTCAGCGCTTTCAGAGTGATCAGCGAGCGGAGCGCCTGTTCGCGGTGCTTGCCTTTCAAGGTGCATCGGGACGCCCATTGATGCCACCATTTGAGGGTGGCCTTCATCATCGTCTCGGGCTTGCGGCGGCGTTGATCGAACGGGCGCGACGACGGATACCAGATTAGGCAAAACGGAAGCTTTTCACCGGCCGAGACTCGAAACTTGGCCGTGGTCTTCAGCCCGTGATTTGAAAATTCAACCGGGCTAATGAATTGCATCGCATCGGGGCCCGCAATGGCTTCGAAACGATGGCAGCTCTTTTTTCGTTCGGTTCGATGTAGCCAGGGAACGATCGATCCGTAATCGTAACGGATCACCAACTCCATCTCGAGTTCGACCGTGCCCTCGATGCCTTCGACGATTCGAACCAGCTCGGGTTGTTCGGTGTTCATCATCATCGCGTCGGTTAAGCGGCATTTTCCGCTTCGGGTGACGAAGGTATTTTCGAGCACGAGTGAATCGTCGATGTAGCGTCGCGACGATTTGAATTTTCCGGTGGGGGTAATTTTAAAATGTCCGTTTTCGTTCGTTCCGACCAACGCGGCAAAACACGCAGGAGCACTGAAGTTCGGCAGACAAAGCCAGTCGATCGATCCGTCGCGCGACACCAAGGCAGCGCTATGGCAATCTCCGATCATGGCGTAATCTTCGATTTTTGAGCTCATGCTCCCGATCCAATCAGAATACTTTTGATGGTGCCCGGTTTCTTCTCAAACGCCTTTTGCCATTGCGTGAGCGGTGTTCGATCGGTAATGAGGGCATTGAGCCAGTCCCGTGGAGCATTCTTCAAGGCTTCGGCCGCCATTTGGTAATGTCTGCGATTGGCGTTCACGGATCCGAAGACGACGACGTTTTCGAGGACGATCTCTTGATTCCATGAAGCGACGTCGAATTCGAGTTTGCGACTTCCCGAAGAAAGACCGGCCAAACAGACGATCCCGTCGGGGCCGATCCAACGGGTGACTTCTAAAATCAGATTCGCGGCCCCGGTGCATTCGATGATGACATCGATCGAGGGAACGCGTTCGCCGACTTCTTTCACGTCAGTTAAATAGTGCGCGCCCAATTTTCGAACCAGCTCGGGCTTCAACCCCGTCAGTTCGCGATCGAGTACGTAAACTTCAAGTCCTTTTTCTTTGGCCATCAGTGCCGCAAGTAAACCGACTGGCCCTGCTCCGGTGACGAGAACTTTCTGAGGCTTAAACAGTGCGCGTGATCCGATCCGTTCGATGTGATCCCAGGCTTTGGCAACGACGCTGGCCGGTTCCAATAGAACTCCGCAATCCCCCAACGAAGGGTCGACCTTGATCGCCCGCGTGGGATGAAGCGAATAGCGTTCGCGTGCGAAACCGTGACGGCTTTTGATTCCGTGCTCGGTGTATTGCCCGTTCGTGCACATGTCCCATTCTTCGACGGCGCAGTGAGGACAAGGCACCGGGTCCGGCCAACGAACGATGCTGACAACGTGATCGCCGGGCTGAAAACCGCTTCCTTTCGGTGCGCGAATCACTCGCCCAAGCGATTCATGGCCGATGACGAGGAAGTCTTCGTTTTCCGGGGCCCAGCCGTATTTGCCCGAGATGATTTCGCGATCCGTTCCACAAATGCCGACCGCGAGCAGCTCGACGAGGATTTCGTCGGGAAGGACTTCCGGTTCCGGAAGGTCTTGCAGTTGAATCGAGTCAGGCGTTCGAGGAATAACGGTCAATGCCTTCATGGCTCTTTCGTTCAGCGCGGGGCGGAGGCGAAGAAGGTCTGGCCGCTTTTCGTATCCTTCATCAGACCGTCGCCTTGCAGATAATAGGTTTGTCCTTCGGAGTCGCTTCGAAGGATATTATGAACTTTATAATTCACGTCGACATAGATTCCGGCCAGCGGATCGTCTTTGCTACCCATGTTGACGATCGAAGGAATGCTGACGTTCACGTCGAGATTGTATCCCCACAAGACGTCGACCTTGGTCGGAACCACGCGAGCAGAGGCGATGTAGCGGCCTTGTCCGTCAACGCCGCCGCCGTAAATGAGACTCAGGCGGTATTCCAATTGAATGACCTTCATTCCATAAAGATTTTTGGTCGTCATCGAGTAAATCACGCTACGTTCATCTTGCCAGCCGGTAAGCTTCTCCCAATTGTTTTGGGCCAGATTCGGAAGCGCATTCGCACTTTTGACGGCGACGTTCACGACGGGTTTATTGTCGACGACGATATCCCAAAGCTTCAGTAAAATATCGGCGATGGCCATCGGATCGACCGCAGCGACCGAAGCCGATTCAGAGAGGCTCGGCGTGCTCGAATGAGAAAGCCGTTCCGGATGGAACGACAATCGTTGTTGAAGGAAGTCTTGATGCGCTCTTTGCAGCAGCGCGGGAGTGATCGGAGAATCGGATATTTCTTCGACCGTGGTGGTCACTTCGCCGATTTGAAAGTACGGATCGTCTTGCGTGTTTTGATTTTGGACGGTTTGGGCTTGAATCGAGGGATGAAAGAACAGAACGGATGCGGACAACATCCAGAGCGCCCATGGTTTTGAGATCGTCGGTTTAGAATTCATACGGATCCTCCCCAGCGGTTGGCTGGTAAGTACCTTGCTTCTGGCGATACTGACAAGGAGGAAAGCAGATTTCAGGTTTTGGGGGGTTTGAGCGGGAATTCAGAGATGATGCATCGCATTATTTAAAATTGGTTGGCTCGACAGAACTCGAATCTGCGACCTCTACCATGTCAAGGTAGCGCTCTAACCAACTGAGCTACGAGCCAACAAACAGAAACGTCCTCTCACCCTAGCTAAGCTGAGTTTTTCAGTCAAGCCACAAATTCATTCACACTGGACAAGAGCACTTGAAACGAGCTCACCGATTCAGCCCTGCAAATCCGTCCATTCCGGAAATGAAGATGACCCCGGTCCCGGTCTGCACAGCAGGAGTAGTGATCCGTCCTACCGTGGCTTGAATCCGGAGATGGGTACCCGTGCTCAAGCCTCCACCCGCGCCAATCTCGAAGCCGGGGATTGGTAGAAGAGAATGAGAAACGACCGCAGTAAATCCGCTGATGGGATTATAGATTTGCCCGGTGGAGGAAGCATTACTTTGCACGGGGGTGGGATTGAAGCTCGCACCCCAACCTTCCGAAACGGAATCATCACCGCCCGAACTCTCGGTTTTGGAAGGAAGAGGAGAAGGCGATTTTCCGGAATCTTTTGCTGCCGCGACACTTCTGCTTGAAGGAGCAGCACGATATCCCCCGCCTCTGTTGAAGGGCACCGATGAGGCAGACGATGATGAAACCGTTGCCGGAGGATTCACTCGCTCATCCACGCGGCGAGGGCTCTCATCAGGAGCAGCGAACCGATTTTTGTTCTGAGGAACAAAACCGACGCCTGGATGAGTTCGATTCTCATCGATTCCATTGACGCTTGCCGGAGCGCGCGATCCAGGCGATTCGGCGGATTGGACGACAGCCGAATCGGTCGAGCCCCCTCCGATTTCAACCGATGGTTTGGAATAGTGATGAATCAGGTGAGGCACCGTCGTCGCCCCGAATGCGATCGAAACCAGAGCAACCATCCACTTCAATTGCTTTTTAATCTGATCGACGAGCCATCCGAAAAAAAATTTCACTGGGCTGATCCTCGGTGCTCCAAAGCATCCATTCGTTTTTTAAGAGAATCGATTTCTTTTTGTTGCTCTTTGACCGCTTCAATCAGGACAGCCGAAAGTTTCGGGTAATCGACAGTTTTAATACCGTCAGAGCCGGTTTTCACCAGTTCCGGCAATACCTTTTCCACCTCTTGAGCAATCACCCCGACTTGACGGGTCCGATCTTTGCCTTTTTTCCAGTAAAAGTAATAGCCATTCAACTGATTCACCATCGAGCACGCGTTCGGAATTCGGGATAGGTCTTTTTTAAGGCGGATATCCGAAAACGTATTCCAAGCGTTTGCAATCGCAACCGTTCCGTCACCGCTGGTTCCGACTTGAAGCTTCTGCGCAGGTGAGGTTGCGTTGCCGATCCCGACGTTGCCGGTACTGCTTTGAATAAACAATCGGCCCGCCCACGCAGCACCGTTAAAGGTTGAAAACGTTAAATCATTCCCGATGGCGTGCCCCGGGATTGCCATGCCGTAGGCAACTGCGTAGGTCGGAGTGGCATCTTTCCAAAACTCCATCACACCCGAGCCGCCTCGTAACATCAGCGGCGAGTTGGTTCCTGAGGCGACGATGTCGACCATGTGAGTGGATCCCCCCGGTTGAGGCTCGGCCGAAGTTCCGAAAACAGCCTTCCCGTTCACTTGGAGGTTTCGTACGGGACTACTGGCTCCGATCCCGACGTACCCGTTTGCAGTCAACGAACCCGAGAGGGTCATTGAGCCGTTGTTCGTGATTTTTGCGACGGTACTTCCTGAATTGTTCTGAACCTCGAAAAGATCGGCAAGTTGCGATGCAAATCCCTTGATCATCAGACCGATGGTACTCGCATTGGAAGGATCGACTTCGAGCTGAGCGCCCGGGTTGGTTTGCCCGACCCCCAATCGCCCGTTTGAAGTTAAAGTCATTTTCGTGGTGGCAGCAGTATCGCTCGTGCCGGAGCTTCCGCCGCCCGAAGTCGCGAATGAAATATTAGAACCTCCCGAGCCGGTCGATACCCCTGAAGATAAAACGAGATCGCCCCCGTTTTTGTTGCTGGCTCCTGTCGAAGCACCCCCGGCCGAAATGCTCAGGGAATTCCCGTTCGAAGCGCTCGTGTTGCGATCCACAAGGATGGTTCGGTCCGAACCCTGGCCAAAATCAAGATCTGCGGAGGGATTGGAGGTATTAATTCCGAAGCTTCCGGAGGTATAGGCCCCCGTGCCTAAGTTTGCGTTGGATCCGCTCGTTCCGATTTTTACGTAACGACCGTCATGATTGTGAAGCGCGGATGCATCCCCGCCTCCGGTTAACGTGATGAGGTTCGCCAGGTTCACATCTTGTTGCCCCGCAACCCCGCTTGCGGATTGAATGAACCCCGACGGATCAAGACCCTGAAGTGTTTCCGCCGTTTGTGCCTGCGGGACGGAGTTAATGGACTGATCCGGAGACAAGGTGGTCGTCACCATCGTCGAATACGGAGTCACGATCACCCTCAACCTGCGGTTTTGAGCCGCCGTCGGCGTGAAAGAACAGGAAGTTTTGGCGTTCGTTAAAGTGTTCGCATTAGAAAAGATATCGGCCATGCTCAGGCCCGGGTCATTGATCGTCCTTTTGACGTCTCCGATCGTCGAACCCACTTGAACCGAAATCACTCCGCCGGTGCCCGTCAGGTCGACTCCCGTCTGAGTTTCTTCATAAAGCATGCAAGCGGCACTGGGATCCCAAATCTGAAAGATGACATCGACCTTATCCAAAAGAGGTTCGGTTCCCCCGCTATTGAGGAAACGTCCTTGATAGGTAAAGGTCTGGGAATTGGTCAACGCAAACGCAGATACCGTGGTGAGAAAAGAGCAAATCGTAAAAAAGATTCGCGACATCCGCTTGATGGGCCCGGGTTTGCGAATTTGACGTCCGAGAGTCATACTTTCCTTATCGGAATTTGATCTTGGCTTTATTAAGATTAAATAAAGATTATGTAAAACGATAATAAAAACAACGCCTCAGCAAAGACCGATATTGTCTGGCCTCAGCCAACCCGAATCGGGTACAATCGATAGGGTAAGCGCGGTTGGCTTACAGGCAATTGCAGTGCAATGCCGGAAAGAGAGACATCCATGAACGTTCGGATCAGTTACAAAAACCTCGAATCGACACCGGGAATCGACCAAATCACCCATCGCAAATCCGAGAAACTGCAAAAGTACTTCAAGGGCAAATTGAATCTCGACTGGAATTTCAGCGTTGAAAAACAAAACCAGATCGCCCATTGCCATCTGACCGGCGACTCGATCGAATTTTTCTCGGAAGCGAAATCCGGAAACCTCTACCACTCCATCGACGAAGTGATCTCCTGCCTCGAACGGCAGGTGAAGAAACAAAAAGAACAAGTCCGCGAAGCGCGGTTTACCAAGAATGTAGCCTGATCAATTTGAGCGTTTCAATCGTCTCAATACACGCGGCAGCGGCCTCGCGGCCTTTGTTGTGAGCGTTGGGTTGCGATCGCTCAATGGCTTGATCGTCGTTATAGGCAGTCAGCACACCGAAAGAGATCGGAACTTCGGTTTCGAGACTCGCTTGCTGTATTCCGATGGTCGCACCTAAGCTGATGAATTCGAAATGAGCGGTATCGCCCTTGATCACGCAGCCCAGACAGATGATGCCGTCGAACTTCTTCGTTTTCGCCAAGGTCTGAGCGATCAGCGGAATTTCGAACGCACCCGGAACCTCAAAAATCTGAATCTGGTTCTCGGTGACGCCATTGTCGTTCAGGTAATCCAGTGCGCCCTGTTTCAATCCTTGGGTGACTTCCGGGTTAAATTGACTGACGATTACGGCAAGCAACATGGACGCTTCTCCTCACTCTCGGTTTACAATAAATCGATACGGTGATGAAACCGTTCGCGTTTGGCCTTCAGATAATCGAAATTAGCGGGATTCGGCGGAAGTGACAAATTAATCTCTTCGACGACCTCGATGCCCAAACTTTCAAGCTCGCTTTTTTTGTTCGGGTTATTGCTGAGCAGACGAATCCGGGTCGCTCCGGTCGCATGCAGAATTGCAGCGGCTTCATGATAATGGCGCAAATCGGGATGAAACCCCAATTCAAGATTGGCGTCGAACGTGTCCTTACCTTGATCCTGAAGCGAATAGGCCTCGATCTTGTTCCAGAGGCCGATTCCGCGACCCTCTTGGTTCTTCAGATAAATCAGCATTCCGCCCTCTTCGTCCTTCGAAATGCGCTCAATCGCGGCATGGAGCTGCTCGCCGCAATCGCAACGAAGAGAGCCCAGGCTGTCACCCGTCAAACATTCGGAATGGATCCGCACGAGCGGTGTTTGACCGCGCTTTTCAGTAAAGACCGCAGCATGCTCGGCACCGGTGAACGGATTGCGGAAACTCTGGACTTGTAACTTTCCTTCTCCAAACCGAGTCGGAAACTGAGCCAGATGGCTTGGCTGAAGCCATGTCTCGGTGGTCGTCCGATAAGCAATAATTTCTTCGATCGTCACGATCGGAATGCCGTGCTTTTTCGAAAAGCGCTCTAAGTCCGGTCGTCTGGCCATCGTGCCGTCTTCGTTGATGATCTCGCAAATCGTCGCAGCCGGGGTCAGGCCCGCAAGCTTGCACAACTCGATCGAACCCTCGGTATGACCCGCGCGTTCCAGAACTCCGCCGGGAACTGCCCGAAGCGGAAACACGTGCCCGGGGCTCGCCAAATCGGCGCGCGTCGAATCGGCGCGAGCCGCGACCTGAATCGTATGCGCGCGGTCTTGGGCCGAAATCCCGGTCGAAATGCCGCTCGCCGCTTCGATCGAAATCGTAAACGCGGTTTTGCGGGTACTTTGGTTTTCAGAAACCATCGGCGGCAAGCCCAGCTGATCGACCTTGGCCGCCTCAAGCGGCAGACAAACGAGACCTCGTGCCTCGCGGATGAAAAAATTGATCTTCTCGGCCGTCGCAAACTGAGCGGCCATCACCAGATCGCCCTCGTTCTCGCGATCCTCGCTGTCGATCAGAATCACCATCTCGCCACGACGGATCGCCTCGACGGCGGCGGCCAGGCGAGGAGGCAATTTCGAATGCGATTTGGAGTGAGATGAATCAGACATATTCCTGAAATCTTTCAATGTATTTGGCTAATAGATCTACCTCAAGATTCACTAAATCGCCAATGTTTAAATCGGAAAGCGCCGTGACCGCCCAGGTATGCGGAATAATCTGAAATTTCAGGGTTTTCGACGAAAGATCATGGATGGTGAGCGAGATTCCGTCGACGGTGAGCGATCCCTTTTTTACACAATATCGCAATAACGCCGGATCGGTGGGCTCGATCTCGTAATCCCAATACGCTTCTTCGACCTTTTGCAGGCGAACCACCCTCGCCGTCCCGTCGACGTGGCCTTGAACCCAATGGCCCGAAAGGCGATCGCCCATGCGAAGCGAACGTTCGAGATTGACCTTCGCACCTGTCCGAAGACGTCCCAGAGCCGTCCGCTCGACCGTCTCGGGGCTCACATCGAATTGCAAAAACGACGGATCAAACGCCGTCACCGTGAGGCACACACCGTTCGTGGCGATACTTTCACCCAATTCGATCGGGTCGCTCACTGCCTCGCTGGCGTAAGGATTGTCGAGCTTCAGCCGGAACGAACTTTCGCCCGTAGCGGTGAGTTCAAGAACCGACGCTTTCTTTTGAACAATTCCGGTAAACATCAGTGGTCCTTAATTCCTTCCAGCGGGGTCAACGCCGCCGCGCGCTTCGCCGGAAAATACGAGGCCAGCAAAACGATTCCGAACGACACGAGTGGGACGCCTAGAAAATAAGTCAGATCGAACGATACCGGCAGAGTCCGGTCGTAATACACGTCCGGAAGCGAAATCAGTTGAAACTTTTTCAGAAAAACGCAAATCACGAGCGCAATCCCCGTCCCCCACAACACCCCCATGCCGCCGATCAGAATCCCCTTCCAGACGAAGATGTGCGAGACGTTTTTCGGGGTCGCGCCCAAGGTCTTCAAGATGGCGATCTCTCGCAACTTCTCTTGAACGAGCAGGGTCAATGTCGAGACGATGTTCAGGCTCGCGATCAAAACCGTAAACAACAAAATCATGAACATCGCGATCCGTTCGAGGCGCATCGACGCAAAAAGATTCGAATTCAGTTCGTTCCAGTCGCGAATTCGAAGCCCCTCTAAATGCGGGCGAAAGCGCTTCACGAACTCCGGCGATTCGGATGCGTGCTTCAGTGAAATCTCGATCTGGGTCGCCGAACTGCGACGACGCAGAAAGCTCTCCATATTCGTCATGTCGGTATAGATCACGTTCGACTCTTGGTCGGGCACCCCGAAATGATAGATCCCTTCGACCACGAAACGCTTCAGACGGGGAATGTTCGAAAACGGCCCGTCCATTTGCGAAGGGCTAATCAGGGTCACGAAATCGCCCGGAATGAGGCCCATTTCGTAGGCTAATTCTTTGCCCACGAAAATGCCGGGGTACCGAGTCGCATCGGGCCCGTCATGATCGACCAGCATCTGCGGGAGCGCCTGTTCGACGAGTTTCTTCTTCACCCGCGCCATCTTCGCAGGCTCGACGCCCTTGACGAGTACGCCCGAGACTTTGTTCCCGGTGCGAAGTACGACCTCGGTCGACAGAACATAGGTAAATAAATCGACGTCAGGGCTCGTCTTCATCGTCGCAATGGTCGGCGAATCATCCAAGCGCGAGATCGGAACCATCCCCATGTCGAAGCCCGGAAACGACGCCTCGGGAGTAATCAACACATGCAGGTCGGTCGAAATCAATTTATCGCGAAGTTGCCCCTCAAATCCGCTCATCACCGAAAGCACGACAATAATAGCAGCAACGCCGAGCCCGATCCCACCCATCGACAGAGTGGTACTCATGCTCAAAAACCGCGTGTTCCGCTTCGTCCGCAGATAACGGCGGGCAACCCACTTGACCCAATTCATTCGTAGAAGGAACCCTTACCCGCAAAGCGCTGAAGCGCCTCGCTCGGAGCAAAACGCATTCCGTATTTCTGCTCCAATTTGGCCAATGCATCGACGACGGTTTTCAATCCCACGCTGTCGGCGTAACGAAGTAATCCGCCCCGAAACGGAGGGAAGCCCGTGCCCATGATCATCCCCAGATCGACGTCTTGCGGGGTTTCGATCACCTTCTCGTCGAGACAGCGCGCAGCCTCGTTGATCATGCTGTACACGCAGCGCTGGACTATTTCTTCGGCCGAAGCTTTCTTCGGAACGGGGGTGACGCCCAAGATCGAGTAAATTCCTTCGTCGAACACCTTCTTTTTCTTGTCCGGGTTCTTGTCGAAACTTTCGTAGCGGTAAAATCCGGCCCCCGTCTTCTTGCCCAGGCGCTTGAGTTCGAGCAGCTTCTCGAAGGTTTTCGGAGTCGACATGCGCTCGCCGAAGGCGTCGTGCAGGATGTGCCCCACTTTGTCGCCGACGTCGAGACCGACTTCATCCACCAATTCGATCGGCCCCATCGGCATCCCGAATTTGAGCATCGCCCGGTCGAGTTCATCGATCGGCACTCCGTCCGAGACCATGATCGCCGCTTCGGTCAGATACGGCATCAGCAAACGGTTGACGAGAAAGCCCGGCGAGTCTTTGACCACGATCGGGAATTTTCCGATTTGTTTACTGAACTGGAAGACCTGAGAAACGGCATGGTCGGACGACTTCTCGCCCCGGATCACTTCAATGAGCGGCATCCGATGGACGGGATTGAAAAAGTGCATGCCCGCGAAGCGCTCGGGTTTTGCCATCACGCTTTGCATGGTCGATACCGAAAGCGACGATGTATTGGTCGCGATCACGCACTCGTCGTGAACGTATTGTTCGACTTCTTTGAGCACCGATTGTTTGATTTCCATTTTTTCGATCACGGCTTCGATCACGACTTCGGCACCCTTAAATCCCTCGTAAGACGTGGTCGGCGCGATGTGATTGATTTTTTGCTGGTACTGACGGGCATTGATCGATTTACGCTTCAGCGATTTTTTGAAAAGCGCGATCGCCGACTGCATCCCGATTTCAAGCGCGTGGGTTTGAATGTCTTTCATCCGAACGGTGATGTTCTTGTCGGCCAAAAGCTGCGCGATCCCGCCGCCCATGACTCCGGCACCCAGTACTCCGGCCGAAGTGATTTTTTTCGTTTCGGCGGTTTTGCCGCCGGTCAGACCGTTTGATTTTTTAATCCCTTCGGTCAGAAAGAACAGCCGGATCAAATTTTTCGAAACGTCGGTTGCGGCCATTTCGCCGAAGGCCTTAGCTTCGCGAATTAGCGCTTTTTCGCGCCTCTCGCCCCGGAAGTTCGCCTGATAACCGGTTCCGGTTTCTTCAATCACCTTGATCGCTTCGAGCGGCGACGGGTACTGGCCTTTCGTTTTGGCCATCACGCCTTCGCGGGCCTTTTTAAAAACAACCGACCGGCCGAGCGGATTGTTCTCAAGCATTTTGCCCATCAGGCCACCCATGCCGCCCAGTTTCGGCTCACGAGCGATGCGCTCGCGGCGTTTCAAACGAGCGAGATTAGCGACGACCCAAGAGACCACACTGCCTTCGAAATTTTCTTTCTGTAAAAGCGCATCCGCCAAGCCTGCTTTAAAGGCCTTTTCTCCGGTCAGGGTGCGACCTGAAAGAATCAGGTCGAGGGCTTGCGCGAGGCCCACCTTCCACGGCATCCGAATACAGCCGCCCATTCCCGGAAGCACGCCGAGCTGGGTCTCGGGCAAGCCGATCCGAGCGGCCGGATCGTTCGACATGACGATCGCCGAGCTGGCGAGCGAGAGTTCACAACCGCCGCCCAGACAAGTTCCGTTGATGCCGACCACGGTCGGAAACGGGAGGTCTTCCCAATGATTGATGAGTTTCTGTCCGGTCCGCGAAAGATCGGTTGCGTCCTTCGCCGTCTTCGCCGCTTGAAAGAGCGTGATATCGGCACCCGCAATGAAGTTACCCGGCTTCTTCGAAAGCAGAATCAAGGCATCGATTTCGTGCTTCTCGCCCATGCCTTGCAAGGTTTGAATCAAGGTCTCGAACTCGGCCATGACCTCGCGGTCAAACTTGTTGACCTTCTCTCCTTGCAGATCGAAATAGAGTTTTCCGATCTTGACCGGGGTAGCACCAGCGACGCTTTCGACTTTGATTTCAAAATGTTTCATATGGAAACATTTTAATCGCGAGTGCGGTGCAATGCCAATGACGAAACTTAGAAATAGACTCCGAGACCGGCGCCAATCGTATAAGACGCGGTTCGACTCAGTGAGTTACCGACGGTCATCCTACCCGAATCGCTGCCCTGAGAAGCCACCGAGCCTTCCGGCGCCGAAGTGCTGCTCGACAAAATTCCGTCTAATTTAAACATCGCAGTAAGGACCACTGAGCGAGTAAACGCGAACTCCGCACCGACTTGCCCGAAACCCGTGACTTGATTCGTGATGAAATCCGACATGTATTGAGATTGATAGCCCAAGGTCGACTGGTATTGTGGGTTGTAATTCAGATAACTGCGAGCGTAACCGAAACCGCCTCCGAAAAACGGGCGGAAACGTGACTCACGGCCCAGAAAGAACAGTTTCACCCCGGCATCAAAGTTGTTTTGTTTCAAAACGTAGACATTACTCATTCCAGCCCCCATGAGGACGCTCGAAGTCGTATTGTCGCGAGGGTTAGAAAGATTTTGTTCCGAATAGGTATAGCCGACTTCTAGCAGCATATTGCTCGAAATGAGCAATCCGGCGTCGATCCCGGCGGCATACTTCGCGCTGGCGTCTGCGGTCGTATTTCCGAACAACGAAGTCATTCCACCGAAAGGTGAAACGTAGAGCTTCACCGGAGTTTTTTCTTCGGTTTCGACACCGTAGGTATTTTGAACCGTGCTGATGTTCGCCAATCCCGAGCGAGCAATCGGCGCACTTGTCACGCGCTCGGAGTTACTCTCGCTGTCGTCGGAACGAGCACTCGGTTCGTCGTAGGTGTCTTCATTCGCGGCGGCGAGCGAATCTTCGGTAATGGCCGTCGAAGTCGGCTCTTCCGCAACCGTGGTGTCCGACATCTCGCCCGAGGTATCCCCGGTCGCGTCGTCGTAGTTTGAACCATCGATCGAGGATGGCGTTTCATCCACGGGCTGGCTGGCCGTTGCCTGGCTGTAACTCGTATCGCCCCAGTCTTCCGCGTGCGTAAATGGAGCTGCGATGAATACCATCGTTGCCAGCCCCGCCGTGAACGCTATGCTCATCGCCAAGATCCTATTTTTCGTGATTGCCGCTTTCATGAGACCCCTCTCTTTGCGTTTGATCCCCGTAAACGGGAGGGGTTTTATCGAACAGCATGACTTAATGCAACATTTTTCTTGCTTTGCGTTAAGGCCGATTGAAATCCGTCGGAAAATCTATTTTAAAATCAGGCTGCTGCATGGCTTTCACCCAGTCTTGAATCAGCAGTTGCATCGAACGATAAGCGCCTCGCTCGCCCATTTGGGGGTCTGATTCTTCGTAAGCGAGGCCCAAACCCGAGATCGCCGTTTCATGACCGAGCCCCGGTGCCCGATAGACCAATCGTGAAGACGGAATCTGATTCAATGAATGAAAAGGATACATCTCGACCAAATCCACTTGCTCGGTCCGCTCGGGGTCACGAATGTCGGGATAAACGCGACTGAGATTGTATTCGAGATCCGGAATGATTTTTTCCATCACCTTCAACAAACGCTGCGAAGTTTTCCTCTGCTCGATGCGCTCTAAAGTGTGATCGGCAAAAGGCAAAGTCGTGCGTAAAACAAATTCGCCGCTCAGGCCACCGTCATTGACGGCTTCGATCTCGATCACGGGCGACCCCGCCTGAACCCAAAGCATGTGCGAAGTCAATCCGACGGGAATTGCTTCTTTCGAAACCTTGAAGCGCGCTTCGAAAATCCAACCCGAGGGGTTCGAACGCGGCAAGATCGTTTCGCCGATCAGGCGTTGAATCAAGGTCCAGTTGCAGGCCGCCACCACTCGCGAAGCGGTGATCATCGACGAGCTTCCTTCGACCTGAATGCCGACCACGGTTTTTCGCTCGATGAAAATCCTCGTCAGATGCCCGTTCGGTAAAACATGGCCTCCTAATTTCCGCAGCTGATCCAAAAATCGCTCTTTCAACCACGATGCCGGTTTTTCGAAATACACCGTTTCGTTCAGGCGACGAGAAATCGTCTTCCAATCGGCGGCCGAGACCGGTCCGGTTTCGGCTCCACGGTCGAGGTAAGCCAGACCGCGAACGAATTGCGGATTCAACGACTCGAACGAAGCCGGATCGCTTCCGTCGACAAACGCGCATTCCTGCTGAAGCGCCTCCCACGACGAAAGCACACGAAAACGACGGTCGGGAGTTAAAATCTGAATCGGATCGGCCTCACGATTCGGCCAATCCCGTTCAGGGATATCGAGCGATTCGAGCGCGAAACGCGGAGCCAGCGCGCGCGCGCGGTCCGTACCCATCGGAACGGCCAGCACCTTGGCCCCGCGCTCCAGCAACAATCGTGCTCCCCACAGCGCTGCGGGATGATCGCCGATCAGAATGAAATCGTAGTGCGAAAAGAGTTCTTGTTTCACGTGCTCTCAGATTAACGAATTTGCAGACATTGAGCAACCCAACGCGAAAACCCTTCGGTCTTTTCCGGCAGTGCCAGCGGCTTCACCTCTTGAAACGCTTTGAGCCAGGCAAGAACCCCGGCCTCGTCGCGACAGACCGTCAAAAGCCCGTGCTTTCTCAGCTCCTTCGTCTCGAAAAATTCCTCGACTCGCACGGGGCCACAGCCGATCGGCACTCCGTAAACCGCAGGCTCCATCGTCGAATGAATGCCCTTTCCGAAACCGCCGCCGACCCAAACCCAATCCGCAAGCGAGTACAGCTCGGTTAAAATTCCCATTTCGTCGACCAGCACGAAGCGTCCCGGGATTTCGCGCTCTAAATACTCGCGCATCGCTTGAAGACCCTCGGGAGCCAACGAATGCGGAACGACCCAAAGCGTTCCCTCCAGCGAACGAAACGCGGGGACGAGTTGTTTTAAATCTTCCATCCAAGCGCTGCCCACCACTCCATAAGGATGGGGAGCCTGCGCATGAAGATCGCGATAATGACGAACTCGGGGATGCTGAAGTGCGCCTTCCGTTCGGCGGATGATCCGAGTCCATCGCGGATCGGGCATCGCTTCGATCTTGGCCAAGGGCCACCGTCGTTGCAGTCGCTTGCGCTCTGCCTCGTCGGCTACGAAAAAGTACAAACGCGGCGGCAGCACCGAAAAAAGTTTCAAAAACCGCCGCACCCATCGCAACGAGCGGCGCTCTTGAGCATTGACCAGGATCAGCGGCACATCCAATGTCGAGCATGCGGCCCACAAGCCGGGCCAGGCCTCGTATTTCGCCACGATCACACGTTCGGCTCTAAAATTCTCAAGCAGCGTTTTCCAGCGGCTTTCTCGCGGCGAAAACCCCGAATAGAGCAAGCCTTCCGGTAATTTTGAAAGCGCCGCTAGCGCCGATTCCGAAAAGACCGAGACTCCGATCGGAATCCCCTTTTCATGCAATTCTTGAATCAGCGGAATTAAAATCTCCAACTCGCCCGCACTCGCGGCATGGAACCAAGTCGTGCGCAAGGCCCCGGGCGAAGGGAGCGCGCGTTGCCAGGACTCGTCCCAAAACCCTTGAATCCGGGCAGGTGCGACCTTCGACCTTAGGAGCGAGGAACGGCAAAGCCAATCGGTCAATCCTTGATAGCGTGAAAGCCAAAAGCTCATTTCGGGATCGCTCCCCTCACCCGGTCGACTTCGATGCGCTTCAGGCACGCGTACGGATCGGTGAAGCGATAGCAATTTTTTCCGTCCTTCGAACAGGGTGAACACGCGACGTCCGAAAACACGGAAACACTTCGGCGGCTCCAGGGACCAAAACCCAGCTCAGGCCGCGTCGGCCCGAAAAGCACCACGCTCGGCGCACCCACCGCCTCGCTCAAGTGCGCAAGCCCCGTGTCGCCCCCGATGTAAGCCACGCATTGTTGAAGCAGTAACGCCGTCACCGCGAAATCCGGTTCTTGAAGCGCGCTCACCCAGGGGATCTTGCGCTCACGAAGCCCGATCGCGACACGCTGAGCGGCAGGATCGCGTTCGCGTCCCAACAGCAGAATCGTGGCCCCCGTCTGGGCATGGAGCGTGCTCGCTAATTCAACGTATTTTTCGGCGGGCCACTCCTTCGAAGCCCAACGCGAGGCCGGCATCAAGGCATAATATTTTTTCGGCTGAAGGCCATAGCGTTCCAATACCGCACGAACTTCGCCTTGCCTCGCTTCGAGCATCGGTGCATAAGAGGGCGGCTTCAGTGCTTCGTCGGAAGCGATCGAGTCTGACGCGAATGAAGCCCCCAAACGCGCAAAGCGTTTCCAAAACGGCGTCGGTCGCCAAGCGTGCGGCCAGGCTTCCTTCAAAGTCACATAGCCTAAAAACCGAAGGCGTTGTTTCGAAATCGAATGCCAAGGTGTGGAGCTGAAAGCATGATACAGCTTTGCAATCCGGCTTCGCAAAGTCACATGCAAATCGACTCGGGCATCATAGCGTTCTTGTTTCAGTGTTTTCAGCAACGCGAGCCAGCCCTTCAGGCCGGTTTTTTTATTGAACTCGATCAAGCGACGAATCTTCGGGTGTCCTCGAAGCACGAAGGCAAAATCCGAAGCAATGACCCAATCGACCGTCGTTTGCGGCGGAAGGTTTTCAAGAAACGCGGTACTGAGGATGACATCCTCCATGCTGCTCATCCGAGAAACCAGCAGCGTTTTCGCGCTCGTTTTCGAACTCATGAATGCGGCACCTTCCGCAAAACCCGGACTCCGCCTTGCTTGCTGTATGCGTGAATCGTAACGCCGGAAGTGTTCCCGATCCGCGCATCGACTTGGCCGGGTGAAGCCGGGCCGTAAAACCCACTTCCCGCACGCTGGCTCGCTTCGAGCGGAAATTGCACCACGACCTCGCCACTCAAACTGAGCAAATCGAGTGCCCCCTCGAAGCTCGCGGGCAGATTGACTTGAATGTCGCTCTTCTCGGTATCCAGACGAAGAAACTCATGCAGCTGATCGACGTCGATCATGAATGGACCCGATTCGGTCTGGGCTTCGAGATCGCCCTTCAGACCGGTCACGGAAAGTCCCCCGTCATCGCTTTGAAACGCAAGCCTTCCGTGATGGGCGTTGCTGTTCAGACGACCGCTTCGGGTGTGCACCGACATCCGTCCGCTCGTCCGATCGAGGCGAACTTCGCCGCTCGCACTGTCGATGAAAAACCGACCGGTCGATTCGACGTTTCGAAGGTTTACTTCTCGATCGCCGACCAATACGTAGCCCGAGACCTTGGAATCATCCGCTTGAACGGAACAGTTTCGACAATTCACGTGCATCGGCTTTTGAAGGTTCAGGCGATTCAGCGTCAGCACGCTGTTTTTTCCGGTCAAATGAATCGCGCCCTTCCATTGATCGATCGAGAGCTGACGATTTTGGCCGAGCAGGATCGTCAGATCCATTTGGTAAGGGGCTTTGATTTCGAGATCGACCGTGACCGGATTCGTTTTTTCATCCCGCATTTTCGTCACGAGGTCCGTCCCTCGCGTATGCCCGACCCGCATTTCGAACGATTTCGGCGTATCGAGCGTGATCAGATCGAATTTTTTCAATTCGGCATCGGCTTGCTCTTGATTCGGGGCCACCACTTTTTTGATGAGCTTGACGCGAATCCGATCCTGCACCCAGCCCTGAATCGTCACGTTCCCCAATTCATGTTCGAGATAAAGCGGCGTCTTTTGTCGAAGCGGAAGATCCCGCTCCAATTCAGAGGTGTAGGTCTGAAACCCGCTCGGAGCGGGTACGGCTTCCGTACCCGTGGACGCGGCCGTACCTGCGGACGGCGGCGCTGCAAACGCGGTTATACTGATCAATGAAATCCATAGAAACCGAATCACGATACCTTGAAAGTACCGCGAAATTCCGTCAGATACCAAGCTTGTAAATTTTTTTTAACTCTTTGCTTGCAATTATTATATGGTGCGTTAGACTTGAATTATAAAGATCGCTTAAGAAAACATTTTCTCGAAACGATCCTGATTTTTGAAAAGTGAATGCGATTTTAGAGTGCCCAAGGTTGGGAACTCGTGAAGAGGCGGGCTTAATCCCTAAACCCCCTTTGAAAAAGGCAACCCGATTGAAAAATCGGAGACGCAAAACCACAGGGCTAATGATCTTTCTACCCCGGAGATCTACGCTGGCTGGGCTGCCAAAGGTGAGGAAGCCTTCAAAGCTTTCAAAGGGGGGTCCCCCTAACACCCGATGAACTCCTATCAGAGGCGTTCATCCTATGTGGACCCCCTCTTCATTCGCTGGGCGCGAAAACAGTTGTTTTCGCGCCCTTTCTTTTTTTACGCGCGCGCGATAGCGTATCGACCCGAGCCATGGCATTCGAAGGACTTCAAATCACCGAAATTTTTTATTCCCTTCAGGGCGAAACCTCGCTCATCGGGGTGCCATTCGTTTTTATTCGTCTGACCGGTTGTAACCTACGTTGTTCGTATTGCGATTCGGCCTACGCATTTCATGGCGGTACCGCCATGAGCTTCGAACAAGTGCTGGCGGAGATCGCCCGCTATCCCGTTCGTCACGTACTGATGACCGGGGGCGAGCCCCTGCTTCAACGCAATACGATCGCCTTCATGGACCGCTTGAACGAGCGCGGCTATCAAGTGAGCGTCGAAACCCACGGCGAAATCTCGATCGAAGAAGCTTCGAAAAGAGCGCGGATCATCATGGATCTCAAAACCCCCGGCTCGAAAATGAACCGGGGCGGTTTCGAGAAGAATTTTCCGTTTTTGAAACCGACGGACGAAATCAAATTCGTCATCACCTCGAATGCCGATTACGAATGGGCCAGAAATTGGGTGCAAAGCGGACGCCTGCCCACGCGTGAAATCCTCTTCTCACCCGCCTTCGTTGCGGCCGGATCGCCGGGAAGCTTCGAAGGAATCGAGCCGCGCACGCTCGCCGAACGCATTCTTACCGATCAATTGCCGGTTCGGTTTCAGCTTCAATTGCACAAATTGCTTTGGGGAGCCGATACGAAGGGGGTTTAATCCCGTTAATCGAACTTCGGCCAAAGATCGGGGCTCGGACTTTGACCTTTTTCAAGACTGGCCCGGAACTGCTCCTGCCGCTCTTTTTGGAAGAGCTTGAGGTAGTTCTCTTTCTCGCTCCACGATTTTCGAGCGGCGTCGGCTTCGGCTTTCAGACTCTTTTCAAATGCCGTCTTGCGCTTCAGGTAATCCTGCACGTATTGGCGGCGTTCAGGGCCGCTCAAGTGCGCGTTGAAATACTTCCGGCGAGCCCGCTTTTCGCTCAAGCGCCAAGTCTTCCGACGCGCGGACTGATCGCTGGCCAGGGATTTCAAATCCGACCGCTCTTGTTTCGAGAGCGCCTTTCGTTCTTTCACCAACGCCTTTTGAAAATCGACTGAAAGCTTTTGCTTTTCGCTCGCGGTCATCGACGAAGCCACTGCTCCCATACACAATGCCGAGAGAACGAAAAAAGACGCGAACGGAAATTTCATGGCGCTACCCTACCGGATGACTTGAAGTTTCGCCACCTTAAAGCCGTTTTTGTTCACACTATCGTCGGTCGTGAACGTAATCGAGGCCTTACCGCCGAGGATATAGCCGCTGACGTAATTACTCAGGGTTCCGCTCACGGTTTCGATCAGGTGCCCTTTCCCGTCCCGAATCGCCATCACATCGTATCCTTTTTCGGTGTCGATCGAGTCAAACACGATTCGTGTGTATTTCGCTTTCGGAATATTGATCGAATATGTGTAAGTTTTCGAAGACTCGTAAGGATGCGGTGATTCGAGTGTGTAGTCGTAATCTTTCCAAAGCGATTCGTCGGGCGTCGGATCGGGCGGAAATACCCCGTGAATCGCGTTGTACGCATTCACGCGCCCTTTGGCGACGAGCTTTCTCGAAAGTGATTCGACCTTGTCGCTCGAACGAATCAAAATGTCCTTGATTTGCTCGTAGGTGAGCGACGGATTCGCCGAAAGCATCAGGGCCGCAATGCCTGACACGTGCGGGGTGGCCATCGAGGTTCCGCTCATGACGGCATACTTGGCCCCCGGAGCAGTCGAAAGGATCTGCACGCCCGGAGCGGCAACGTCGACCGTCGTACTTCCGTAATTCGAAAAATACGCGAGTTCATCGCGGTTGTCGGTCGCCGCGACCGAAATCACGTTCGGAAGATCGTAGCTCGCCGGATAAGACGGAGTCGCATCGTTGTCGCTCGAATCGTTCCCGGCTGCGGCGATGAACGTAATGCCGTGATCGCGTGCTTCGGCGATTGCATCGTACAGTGCCTGCGTGTACGGGCCTCCGCCCCAACTGTTGCTCATGATATTCACACCCTGCTTCGTTGCCCATTGAATCGCTTGAACCGCAGCATCGAGGGTTCCACCGCCTTGGGCATTCAAAAACTTCACCGGGATGAGGGTCACACTCCAGTTCACACCGGCAACGCCGAGGCCGTTGTTGCCGATCGCGCCGATGGTTCCGGCGCAGTGAGTGCCGTGACCGTGATCGTCTTGGGCATCCGGGGTGTTGTCCACGAAATTATAACCGAGCGAAGCATCGACGTTCGCGGCCAGATCGGGATGAGTCGCGTCGATCCCGGTATCGATGATGGCGACCTTCACGCTTTTACTTCCGGTGATGCCTTCGTCCCAAAGCGGACTGACGTCGATGTCCGACCCTTTGAACCCGGATTGTCCGGCAGCATCGTTTTGGCCGACGTTTCGCATTCCCCACAGCGACGAGAACTGATCGTCATTCGGGCTTCCGACAATATGATACAGATAGTTCGGCTCGGCATAAGCCACGCGCGAATCCTGGGCCAGTGCCGCTTGAGCGGATTTCAGTTCGGAATCATTCAATTTCAAAACGGCGAATCGATCGCTCGTTAAAAAATGCCGAACCTTCACCCCGCTTTTGAGGCCGAGCGAGGTTTGCAGATCTTGCGCGATCCGCTCGAAGGTGATCCCCGCTTTTTGATTCGGCTGGGCGGCGAGTTTGACGACGAGTTGGCCCGGAACTGAAGGATAAACCGAAGAACTCGTTGAAGCGGCGTAAGACGGAAGCGCCAATCCTAAACAAAACAAGGTCCGAATCCACGCTTGAATGAACATCCCCATTTTCATGTCCCGCTTCCTCCTTGATGCTGGTGACGAAAATTCTCGTAATGCTATTTTGTTTATTTAAATATGAATTGAATAATTAAACAAGCTCTATTGAGCTTCGGTGGCGTCTTTGATCCGCAGGGTCGGCGTGGTCCGGCCCATGAAGCGATTCAGTTCGGGTATGCCTGCAAAAACACAAAGATTTTTACGCTGGGCAGATTTTTCCACCAGCTGGGTGTATTCGAGTCTCTCTGCGGCATTGAACCAGATCCCCTCGATCGGCGGAGTCTTCGAAAGCTTGAGCTTCAGATGCCGGCCCTTCAACACGCTTTGCGAATCGACAGCCGTCACGAGCGAGAACAAAGGCTCGGGGTTTCCCGGGCCGAACGGAGCCAAACGTTCGAGTTCTTCAAGTGCCTTCGGGGTCATCTCGTGCGGCAAGATCTCGCCCTCTAAATGCAACTCGCCCTTGCTTCGCGACGATTCCAGCTTCGCGACTTCGGCATCGTAGTGATCGGCGAAGGCCTCCACGTCGTCCGGCGAAAGCGACAGCCCGGCCGCATACTTGTGACCTCCGTAGCCCTTCAGAAAATGCTTTGAAAGATGAAGTGCTTCGAGCACGTTGTATCCGCCGTACGAGCGCACGCTCCCCTTGGCGATGCCGTCTTCACGAACGGCGAGCACGATCGCCGGGCGCTTAAAGTGATCCGTCACTTTCGAAGCGACGATGCCGACCACGCCTTCATGCCAGTTTTCAGAGGCAACGACCACCGCATGCTGAAACTTCCCTGCCTCGATTTTCTTTTGCACGGTCTCGCGCACTTCGTCCCAAATCTGGTTTTGAAGCGTGGCCCGCTGCTGATTGATCGACTCGAGCTCACGCGCCAGGCGCATCGCCTCGTCGGGGTCGCGCGTCGTTAAAGCTAAATATGCGGTTTCAGCCGAACCCATACGGCCCGAAGCATTGATTCGAGGACCGAGGGTAAACCCCAAACTCATCGGGCTGACTTTTTTGACTTCGATCCCGGCGGTTTCCATCATCGCGCGCAAGCCCGGTTTTTGGGTCTCGCGCAGTACCTCCAGACCATGGGTGACCAACACGCGGTTATCACCCACGAGCGGAACCATGTCGGCTGCCGTCGCCAGCACGACGAGATCGAGCAAGGATTTTAAATTCGGCTCGGCTAACCCGTTGGCGCTAAAGAACCCGCGATCGCGTGCCTTGATTCGAATTCCCATGCACAAGTAAAACGCGAGCGCGCATCCGCAAAGCTGCTTTAACCCCGACGGATCGTCGGCTCGCTGCGGATCCACGACCGCCAACGCGGGCGGAAGCCCACGGACGGGATCGATTTGATGGTGATCGATGATGATGAGCTCAATCCCCAACTCACGCGCCTTTTCGGCGGCGTCGAAGTTGGTAATGCCGCAATCGACGGTCATCAGGATTTTCACGCCGTCTTCGTGCGCGCGTTCGACCGCACCGACGTTCAATCCGTAGCCATCTTTGAAGCGATCCGGTTGGGTGACATCGAAACGAAATTTCAGATCGCGAAAAAACCAAGTCAACAACGCCGCACCCGAAGTGCCGTCAACGTCGTAATCGGTAAACACGCGAATGAACTCGGGCTCGGCCTTCATTTGCGAGTCGAGCACGCGATCGACCGCTTTTTCCAGATCGAGAATGGTAAACGGATGCGAGAGCTGGTTCAGGCTCGGATTCAAAAAGTTCCGGACTTGCTCGACCCGGGTCAGTCCGCGATTGACACAAACCGTGGCTGCGAGCCGGTCGAGACCGAGTTCGCGCGACAAGGCCGCGATCGCCTCGACATCAGGCCGGTCTCGATAAACCCACTTGAAGCTCACAGGCCGATATGCGCTTCAGGCGACAGCTTCACTTCGCGACGTTTTTTGTTCTTGCCCGATTTCTTCTGGTTGTCTTGGTAATGCGACAGGACGATCACCATCGACGAGGCGATGAAGATCGACGAATAACAACCCACGATCAAACCGATCAACAAGGCAAACGCGAACGGTTCGAGAACGTGCCCGCCGAACATCCACAACATGAACACACTGATGAATGTCGCGAGCGTCGTCATGATCGTACGTCCCAAGGTTTGGTTCACGGATTGGTTCACGATCTCCTCAATCGAATGGCTGGGATTCAGCTTCTGCGTTTCGCGAATCCGGTCAAACACGATGATGGTATCGTTGTTCGAATAACCGATCAGGGCCAAGATGGCCGCAAGCACCGTCAGATCGAATTCTTTCTGCGTGATGATAAAGACCCCAAGCACGATGATCGCATCGTGAAAGAGAGCCAGAATCGCACCCGGTGCAAATCGGAAATCGAATCGAATGGCGACGTAGATCAGCAAAGCGACGAGTACGTAGAACATCGCGAGGAATCCGTTTTTCCGCAGCAAACTTCCTGCCGACGGACCGACGATGTCGGCCGACTTGACCATGAACTCACCCTGCTGCAGATCGGTTTGAAGCGAGGTCTGAATCTTCTTCACGACTTCGTTCAGATCTTTGCCTTCTTCTTGAGCGCGAATCATGTATTCGCTGTCTTTCGGCTCACCCAATTGCAGGATCTTCAGATCGACCAGGCCGCCTTTTTCAAGCGACGAACGAAGCTTACCCGTATCCCACGACTGAGGCACCGTGACCTTGACCTCGGCCCCGCCGGTGAAGTCGATGCCGTAGTTCAAGCCCTTGGTGAAGAACAAGACGATCGTCGCCACGATCATCGCGATCGAAAGGCCGATCCAAACTTTCCGTTTACCGACAAAATTGATGTTGGAGTGCGGACTAATTAAGTGAAACATGTTTTTTTATCTCCAATGCCGAAGTTAAATACTGAGAGTCGTTGCCTTCTTGTCTTCGAGTTTTTTCAGATACAGATCGAAGAGCACGCGACAGACGAACACCGCCGTAAACAAGGTCGTTAAGATCCCGATGATCATCGTCACCGCGAAACCTTTGACCGGACCGGTTCCGTACATCATCAACACCACGGCCGCGATTCCGTTGGCCACGTTGGCATCGAGAATCGTTTTGAAAGCTTTGTCAAAGCCCGCTTCGACTGCGGCATGCAAGGCTTTTCCGTTTGAAAGCTCCTCTCGAATCCGTTCGTAAATCACGACGTTCGAGTCGACGGCAATCCCGACGGTGAGCGCGATCCCCGCAATCCCCGGCAAGGTGAGCGTCGCCTCCAGCCAGACGAGAATGGCCAAGACCAGCACCACGTTCAACATCAGCGACACCACCGCGATCGCACCCGAGAAGCGATAGTAAACGGCAGTGAGCAGGAATACGGCGATGATGCCGAGCAAGCTTGCGAATGCGCCCTTCGAAACCGAGTCGGCTCCGAGCGAAGGACCGACCACCCGTTGCTCCATCAATTCGAGCTGCGCCGGAAGCGCGCCCGCGCGAAGCACGATCGCCAAGTCTTTCGATTCTTTCATGGCTTGGTCGTAACCGCCTTGTCCGGTGGTGATCTGACCGCGAGCGCCGATTTTCGAATTAATGGACGGCGCCGAATGCACGATCCCGTCCAACACGATGGCCAAGCGCTTGCCGATATTGTCACCCGTCAATTTTTCAAAGGTGATTGCGCCTTTCGGGTTCAATTCGAACGACACGAGCGGACGGTGCGTTTCAGGATCGAACGCGACCTGCGCGTCTTGAAGATCGTTCCCCGTCACTTCGGCCTTGCTCTTCAGCAACAACGGAGCTTCGATTTGACCGTTGCGCTCGAACGCGATTTCGTCCGTTTCGGGAATCTTCCCCTTCACGGCGTCGTTGATCGCCTTGACGTATTCCGAGAACTTCATGCCCGGACCGTCACCCACGGCGACCTTGAGATGCTTCTCTTTGGTGATTTGATCGACCATTTTCATGACGTCGATTTTCTTCGAGCCGTCTTCGTCGACCATTTTAAATTCAAGCTTCGCCGTCCGTCCGATCAAGTCTTTCGCGCGGTCGACGTCTTTAATGCCCGGCAATTCGACGACGACGCGGTTATTGCCTTGCGACGAGATCTGCGGCTCGGCCACGCCGAACTCGTCGATCCGGTTTCGGATGACTTCGATACTTTGGTTCAGGGTTTTTTCGTGAACGTCGTTGCGATAGTCGTTCGAGATCCCGAACTCCATCGAGTTTTCTTCGTCCTCGGTAATCCGAAGATTCGGAAACTCTTTTTGCAACAATTCTTTCACCACGGTCTTCTGCGCGCCCGGCATGGTCAGCACGATGCGAGGATCGTCGCTCGGCACGCCTTGGGTGCGAAGTTTCGCATTCGTCGCAGTGACGCCTTTGTCTTTGAGGCGTTCGCTCAATGAGGTCAGCTGGCGCTCGGCGATTTCTTTGAATACCTTGTCGAAATCGACGCCCATCACCAGATAAAGACCGCCTTGAAGGTCGAGACCGAGATTGATCTTTTTCTTAAACGGATACGACGTCGTCGAAACATCCATCTTCGAAAAGGTCGGAATCACGTACATCACCGACACGATCGAAACGACGATTAATAGAGAAAACTTCACCCACCATTTTTTAGTCATGCTTCACTCCCCGAGAAAGCAAACGTTGATGTAAGACTGTGGTCGATACGGTCGAGACCGTGCTGCGAATTATCGCGCCTGGATCTCTTGAACGGTACCTTTAACGACTTGATTGACTTGGCTTTTTAAAACTTTCATCTGCACGTTTTTCGCGACTTCGAGCGTGACGACTTTTTCGCTCATGCCTGCGATCGTGCCGATGATTCCGGCGTTCGTGACGACTTCATCGCCATTTTTCAGCTCGCTCAAAAGCGACTGATGTTGCTTCATGCGTTTTTGTTGAGGGCGAATCATCAAGAAGTACATGATTCCCAACATGACGATGAACGGCAAAGCCATTCCCATCATGCTCGGCGCCTGCTGTTGTGAAGCCGGGACGGTGGACGTCGCCGTAGTGCCCGCTGCCGGAGCAGCGGCATTCGGTGCAGCCGCAGGCTGAGCCGGAGCCACGACGTTCGGCGCGCTCACGGAATGAGCATCGGATTGTGCGAAGGCTTGCACCGAAAACGGAACGGTCATGCAGAGGCCAGCGATCAGAAGACAGAAAACGGTCAAGATTTTTTTCATAAGGTGATTATCCATGATTTTCGATTTGTTTCCATTGGATATAAAAATTTTTAGCCCACTCGTCAAACTCATTCTTGAGAATAGCAGTCCGCATTTGGCGCATCAGGTTCAAATAGAAATGGAGATTGTGAATCGTATTCAATCGAGCCGACAGCATCTCGCCTGCAACAAAGAGATGTCGCAAATACGCTTTCGTATAATTTCGACAGGTCTCGCAGGTGCAGTTCGGATCGAGCGGCGAATCATCGTCCTGATAGCGTGCGTTTTTGATGTTTACCCGCCCAAACGAGGTAAAAAGCTGCCCATTTCTCGCGTTCCGCGTAGGCATGACGCAATCAAAAAGATCGACCCCGGCGCGGACCGATTCGATCAGATCTTCCGGACGTCCGACCCCCATCAGGTAACGCGGTTTCCCCTCCGGCATCCAAGGCGCGACATGGCGGACAACTTGGTGCATCATCTCCATCGGTTCGCCGATCGCAAATCCGCCTAAGGCAAATCCATCAAAGGGCAATTCTTTGAGCTGCTCGATCGACTCTTTGCGTAAGTTTACATCGAGGCCGCCCTGAAAAATTCCGAATCGGGCCTGATGCGGCTTGAGTTCGACCGCTAACCCCCGCTTCGCCCATTCATAAGTGCGCTTCATCGCCTTGCGAACGAACTCTTCGGTCGCTGGGAACGGCGGGCACTGATCGAAGGCCATCACAATATTAGAACCTAAACCTTTTTGCACGAGCATCGAATGCTCAGGGGTAAAGACATGCCGAGAACCATCGATGTGCGATTGAAAGGTGACGCCGCTGTCGGTGATCTTGTTCAATCCCGCGAGCGAGAACACTTGAAAGCCACCGCTGTCGGTCAGCATGGGGCCATCCCAGTGCATGAACTTCTGCAAATCGCCTAACCGCTCGATGCGCTCGTGCCCCGGCCGCAGGTAAAGATGATAAGTATTGCCCAAAATGATCTGCGCGCCCATCGCACGTAATTCGGCGGTGCTGATCGCTTTGACGGTGCCTTGGGTTCCGACCGGCATAAACGTCGGTGTCTCGATCACAAATTCGGTGGATGGCGCGGAAGCCGCACTGCCGGGAGCCCCCGCCTCGCCCATCGCCTTTTCTCCAAGCTCAAGCGCGTACGGATGTTTTTTAAGAAACAAGCGCCCTGCCCGCGCGCGCTTCACGCCCTGCACGTCGGTGGTTTCGGCTTCAATCTGGAATCTCAAAGGTGCGGCCATGCCCCCATCCTGGCATGCCTTCCCCTCCCTCGTCAATTTTTGTATACTATGACATTGCCCCAGCCTAAAAATTGCGGTATCCTAAATCCATGCTGCACCAAACCCTCCCCATCGGCTCCCCGGAACGCGCGCAGATGAAGGAAGCGCTCCAGCCCCGCACCCGCCACGGTGGCCGCGAGAGCGTGGGCCGCCGCAAAACCGAACGCCCCTTCACTCCCAAGGCGCCGATCCACATCGTGCTGAAATCGCGTCGGGCGAAGGGCAAGTGGTCACTCGTCCACCGCCGCCACCGCTCGCGCATTCTCGGCATGATCTACGTTTACGCCGATCGGTTTAAGGTGCATGTGTACCGCGCGGCCGTCGTAGGCAATCACGTTCATCTGCTGGTGCGGGCGCCCGAGCGCAAACCCTTGGCTGATTTTTTGCGCGTTTTAGCCGGAAGAATCGCAGTCGTCGTGAGTGGCGCCAAGCGCGGGGTCAAGCGGATCGGAAAATTTTGGGATCACCTGTGCTGGAGTCGGCTCGTAAATTGGGGCAAAGATTTTTATCATGTTCGACGTTACGTCACCGCAAACGAGCTAGAGGGATTAGGCGAACGCCCGAACGGACAAAACCCGGACGGCAAACGTTGGAGAGAGATGATCCGAAGTTCGCGGTTGTTGGAGTATGATTCGGACCTGCGATTCGCGTTCCCCGAATCTTGAGAATCAATTGACTTGCAAAAATGCGGTTCGGAATTTACCGTGTCCCCAATTCAACATCAGCATTGGGGGAATTCATGCGAGAGTGTATCCTCGGTTCGGCGAAAATTTCGCTGAAGCGCGCGGTTTATTTTGTTATTGCGATCATGGTCGGCTTTGCTGCTACTTCGAGGCCCGCCTCAGCCACACTCTCGGCATCTAGACCTAATATGCCCAATATCAAAGTTACGCACCGCTATGCGATGGGCTTTCCGAGGCTTTTGTCGCCACGGCTTTTATCATTAGAAAGCGGAAGCTTCGGAGCGATCGCTCCCCTCACTGCCGACGCCAACACCCGAGCGCTTTGGAGCTTCGATCACGACACTGCTTCGACCGTGAGTGATTCCACCGGATCGCCCTTGAACGGAGCGGCGACGGATGCAGCGCTGACTGCGGTTCCGGGTTTGGATTCGACGTTTGCCAACGGCCGAACTTTTCATGCGGCGACGTCGCGCCTGCAATTCGGCGCAACGCACACAAGTAAACTCGATTTTGTCGATCAATCCGCGCTTTCGTTTGAAGCCGTGGTGTGGATCAACTCCGTCAACCCTCCGCTTTCGACGATTTTCGATAACGGCGAACTGCGCGTGCAACTCGTCGAGAACCGACTCGCGGCTTATGTGCACGGAATTTCGGGGATGAAGGGTCTGCAATCCGAGGCGGCACTCGCGCCCGAAACCCCGCATCGGATTTCGGTCAATTACGAAGACGGAGTGCTGGCCCTGGCCGATAACGGTGTGGTCTTAGGTAGCGTCGATACGCGCGTGACGAAAATCGCGCCAACTGCGCTTCAAAACGAAACCATCACCGTCGGCGGAGCATTCGAAGGCTATTTGGATGACATTCGCATCTCGAACATCGCCCGCATGGACATCCACGCACCGACGATCGAGATTGTTGATCCCGATTTAAGCCAAACCGAGACCAATCCCCGTCCGAATTTTCAAATTAACTTGGCCGACGTCGGCTCGGGCATCGATGTGAACTCGGTGCAGGTGTTTTTGAATGGCGTCCCTCAAGACGGGTTGACGATTACGAATGCTTCGGTTTCGGGGGAGATGAATACCGACCTCGTTAGCGGTGAAAACGTACTTGAGATTTCAGTCGCGGATTTGGCTGGGAATGTGACGGACCTCAAGACAGAACTGACGACCGATCTGCCTACCACGCCCTCAATCGTCAATCTTTGGGGCGGTTGGGATACCTGTGTTGTCACCGCGCCGGATGGAAGCGTCTATTGCTGGGGACTCAATAACAAAAATCAACTTTTAGATGGTACTTATAGCCAGCCAGTCGCAAGCCCCCGAAAAATGCCCGGACTAACCGACATCGTTTCCGTACAAACGGGGGATACGCATATTTGTGCCCTAAAAAAGGATCGCACACTGGTTTGCTGGGGTTGGAACGACTATGGGCAAGTTGGAAACGGCACGTTCTCGAGTTCAGCGCTTCCGACTCCGGTCATCGGACTCTCCAATATTCAACAATATTCAGTTGGGCTTGGGCACGTTTGTGCGATCAACGACAGCCGTCAAGTTTATTGCTGGGGTTTAAATGATCATGGCCAGGCGGACACTCAAGATACGGCCAACCAATCCATTCCTGTGCTCATTCCCAATCTGAGCAATGTGGCCGCCATCGGTGCCGGATATCAATACACTTGTGCTCTCATTCAAGACGGAACTGTCCAATGTTGGGGGATCAACACCTATGGCCAACTGGGGAACGGTACCAATACTGACAGCCTCACACCCGTTACAGTTCATGGGATTACCAATGCCGTTGAACTTAGCGTCGGCCTTTACCACGCCTGCGTTCGCACCAGCGACGGATTGATTCAATGCTGGGGATACAACGGTTACGGAGAACTCGGGGACTCCACCACCACGAACAGTAACGTACCCGTCACTCATCCAACCCTCAGTAACGTTCTTCAAGTCGATGCAGGTCAATACCAAACCTGCGCACTCGATCTAAATCATCATCTTAACTGTTGGGGGGCCGGATTTAATGGGCAACTCGGAAACGGCTCTTTCAATAACAGCAACACTCCTGTCCAGGTGAGTAATCTTGATAGCATCCATCAATACAGCATCGGACAACAGGAAGGTTGCGTGGTTCAAGATGATTCGAAGTTAAAATGCTGGGGTGGGAACGACAACGGGCAAGTCGGAGATGGAACGTTTCTGAATCGGGCAACCCCGGTAGAAATTCATTTACCCAATGCCTCTTCGTCACTCTCTTTCTCTCTCCTCGTCAGTGGCGATCTGGCACAATGTGGGCGACGAGAGGATGGCCGAAATTTTTGTTGGGGCCGAGGTGATCGAGGAACAATCGGAAATGGCTATAAATATACTCAGACCGTTCCAATTGAAATTCTAAATAACTTTATTCATTTCAGTCTTGGATTCATTCATACTTGCGGTAGTACAATTGATGGCGACGTCTGGTGCTGGGGAGCAAATGGTAATGGCCAACTGGGTCCCAATACTCCGCTATTGCACGATAACCCAAATCCAGTTCAAGTTTCCGGCGTCAGTAATGCGATCGATCTAGCAGCAAGTGCAGAATCCAACTGCGCTTTGATAGACGATCACACTATTCGTTGTTGGGGAGATGACTTCCTCGGTCAGCTCGGTGATGGAACTTACAATCCAAGTGCGACCCCGGTAACGATACAAGGGATCAATAATGCGATACAAATCGCCAGCAGTGCTAAAAGCGAACATTTTTGCGCGGTTCTTCAAACTGGAGAAGTGGCATGTTGGGGGTCTAATTCACATGGCCAAATCGGAATTAATCCTAATACAATCGCCGCATCGAGCTTTCCCACTATTATTCCAGGCATTTCAAACGCCGTCCAAGTGAGCGTTGGTGGAGAGTATACATGCGTGCTTCTTCAGTCGGGAATAATAAAATGTCTTGGGAATAATACCAATGGGCAACTCGGAAACAATACCACTACAGACACTTACGTTCCTACCGAAGTATTTGGACTCAATAGCGCGTCACAAATAGTCACCGGCTATGGCCATGCCTGCGCTCTTCTTACGTCTGGAATTACAAAATGCTGGGGCAATAACCAAGAGGGAGAACTTGGTGTCGGAACCACTCAGAACAGCTCCGTGCCCATCACCGTCTCGGACGAACTCCACAATTTACATGCTGGCTCTTACTTCACTTGTGGTTTTGATCCCGACCAGCACATCCGTTGTTGGGGGCTCAACAACTACGGTCAATTCGGAAATGGCACCTTCAACAATAGCAGCTATCCCATCAACGTCGGATTTTAATTGAAAAGGAATTACGAAATGAAATCAGCAAAACTTTTCATCACACTCGCTATACTCTCAGGCTTCCTTGCGCTTCCTGGTTGTAAAATCTTCGAACGTTATTCGCCAGTCTTTGATTCGCCTCAAAGTGGTGCGCACGTGAGCGCACCCACCATCAATCTACTTGGGCACTTAGTTTATCATCTCACTGCCGAAGAGGTGAAAAAACAAAATGAAGCTAAACAAGCAGGCAAACCGATCAGCATTACTCTTAGTGGTGATGTCTATGTGAATGGCATCAAGGCTCAACGAAATGGCCTCATTTGGTCTATTCAGAATTTTGCGCTGACCGCAGGCACCAATGTCCTTCATGCTCATTACTCGGAAGCACCCGATAATCTTGACCAAAAAATCACCGTCTACGGTGATTTTGGTAATCAACCGCCAGTTGCGGCATTTACGACAACCCCATCGTCAGGAATTGCACCGTTGACCGTTCAATTCGATGCCTCGGCGTCATCCGACTCCACAGGTACGATCACGGAATACGATTGGGATTTCGGCGACGGCCAAACCGCGACCGGAAAGCAAACGAGCCATATCTTTCAAACGATCGGCACCTATACCGTTCAGCTTACCGTGAAAGACAACCAGAACTTAAACGCAACGACCACGCACTTAGTTTCCGTCACAAAGCCCGAGAACCAACTTCCAATCGCAAAGATTGCGGCTTCACCCACCAGCGGGCTTGCGCCTTTGACAGTTGATTTCGATGGCACCCTTTCGTCTGATTCGGACGGGCAGATTGCGCATTACCTCTGGAACTTTGGTGATGGTCAGGCCTCAAGCGATGCCAAGACCTCACATACTTACACCCAAGGCGGAAGTTTTACCGCGACCCTGACCGTCACCGACAACGACGGCGGGATGGCCTCGGCGACCATCGCAATCAACGTCACTGCCGACACAACCGCACCCACACTTTCGATCGATATTCCAGACGGCTCAACGATTCACACTTCGACCCCGCTTTTAACGGTAAGCTACTCGGACGAACTTTCTGGCGTTGATCCGAACACACTTGCGATTTTTGTCGATGGTACAGATGTCACCGATCACGTAGCCGTCGGCGATGATTCAGCGCTTTTGCAATTTACCGAAGACTTCCCGCTTTCGAACGGCCCGCATGAAATCTCCGTTCGCATTGCCGATCATTCGGGCAATATCGCCCAAACCACCAGTCGCTTTACCGTCGATCTGGGTCAGATCAGTACTGGGTATCTCGTAGGTCAAGTAACCGACGTTGACGGAAACCCCATTGAAGGTGTCACTATCACCTCAATCCAAGCCCCAGTAGGCGAAAACCTTATGGGCACCACCGACGCCAGCGGCAATTACCGCATTGCTTTTACTATCGGCGGTCAATATACCCTTCAAGCAGTAAAAACAGGTTGGACCTCTGGTTTGCAGACCGTTGATACCACCAACGGTCGCGATTCTGCCATCGAAACGATGCACCTCATGCAAGCCGACACCAAAGTCACAACCGTCACCCCCAGCGGCGGAGCGGCGAGCAATTCGAGCGGCACGATTGCGATTCAAATCCCAGCTGGTGCATTGATCAACAACACGCCAATTTCCTTTACGGAAGCATCGACCGGAAGCGGTCTGCAAATTCCGCTTCCGAATTTGTCTCAGTTCACCTACGCCATGGACAACCAACCGAGCGGAACCGTGTTCACCACCCCTGCGACCATGACGATCCAAAATACCCTAGGTTTTGCTCCTGGCACGACCATTCCATACGGGATCATTAACGATCAGCTGGGTGTTTGGACTGATAGCGGTCATGTCGGAACGGTTTCGGCCGACGGACAAACCGTAACCTTCCCCGCCGATCACTTTTCGCAATACGATGTGAACTACCCTTTATTTTTGACGGCAGATCAAGCCATACCTGCACCTTCCGGCGACAACTCGAACGCGCAAAGCGGTGCCGGAGCTGAACCGTGCCTCACCTGCGGATCGCGGATTTCAAATGCCAGTGGTTCGTTAGGAATCGATTATGCGCTTCCTTCGGTCACTCGCACTAACCAGAACTACACTCTTACCTTTTCTTACCAATCGCTTTCAGCAAAACCTTCAGTCATCTTAGGAAGCGTCAATAGCAACACGAACCTTGAAAATGCACTTCCTGATCAGGTGGTCGCAAAATTTAAAATCGGCGACGCGCTCACTGAAAAAACTTATCCCGCTGATGCGAACGTCAAACCTTCGTTGATTCGTACCAATATCGATGCCAAAAATGCCGACGGCACGACTCTTCCAACCGGAAGTTACCCGTACACGGTCGAACTCGGTGCCGTTTATTCAAACGTCGATTACGCGAACGCCGATTATTTCGGTGGTCCTGCTACGACCGATACCGGGGTGAAAAGCCGCGAGCCGGTTTCACTTTTAGATTCAGTGAATGGACGCGTGGTTGTTCAAAACGAAATCGAATCGCCTTTCGGCGCGGGCTGGACGCTCAATGGCTTGGAAAAACTTTCATTCGATCCCGACGGAACCGTCGCATGGAGTGACGGCACGGGTTCGATCAAGGTCTTTACCCCGATCGGCAAAAAAGGCACCGCCATGGCAAGCCTTCAGAGCATCAAAATCAAAGGTACTATTTCGCAAATAATCGTCCATCAAGGGTTCCTCTACGCCACCAGCTGCGAGAGCCATGAGGTGTATCGAATCGCTCAGAACGGAACGGTTCAGACCTTAATCGATCAAAAAGCGAATTTAGGTTGTCCGATCGCAGTCGCACCTTCGCGTAGAGGCGGCCTTTACATCGCCGATCGTGACCAGCGCCAGATTCTCTACCGTGCACCGTCGGGTGCCTTGAGCGTCATTGCCGGAGGCCAAGGCAAGCATGCCATCGCTGCGCCAACGTTTCTGATGGAAGATTCTGTTCTGGCTTTGCACTTTATTGCAGGCAATCAGATTTATACGATCTCACCCCACGACGGAAAAATTTTAAAAATGGCGGGTAGTGGAAATGCCTTCATCCGAACCAAGCTTAAGTCGCCCGCTGCGTTTGATCTTGATTCTTATGGAAATTTCATCGTTCTCGATTCCGAAAACAATCAAGTTCTGAAACTTTATCCCATGAACGGTCAAGTTCGGGTGCTTCTCGATGAGAAGTCCGGGCTCGACCATCCGGTCAGCTTTACCTATGACCCGACTCTCAAGCGCTACTTTATTCTTGAAAAATCGGGCCGCACGCTTGCATGGGAAGGCCCGGGGTATACTCGCTTGGTGCCTCTCGCCCAAGGTGCATCGGGCTTTGAGATGGCAAGAACGCATTCTCCAGATCAAAATTCTCAGGATCAAAAAGGCGTGGTGGGTGTTCGCCCAACCGCAATTGCCTATAGCCCTGAAGTGGGCCTCATCAGTGCCAATCAAACAGGTTTGATGATGAAAACTCTCGATCTGAAGCGTGACTTCAATCACGATTCGTCGCACGACTCATCGGCATTGCTCACTGACGTGAGCTACATTTCACCCGCAGGCGAGTTCTCGACCCTGACCCAGCTTTCAGACGGAAGTTTTAAACGCACCTTAGTGGGTGGCGATTCCATCACCTATTTACCGAACGGATTGATTGCGAGTCGAAACTTTTTGGATGGCCGAACGATCCAGTATCAATACGACTCTGCTAATCACCTGACTCAGATCACCTTGCCGGATGGCTCATTCTACGCCTTGACTTACGATGCCCGTGGTTATTTAAACAGCGTTACCGATCCAGCCAATCGCACAACTCGATTTGCAATCAGCAATACGGGACAACTTCAACAAATCGAAGCGCCTGACGAAAGCACGCGTTCATTTGGTTATACCACGGATAACTTGTTGACTGCCCAGACCGACGAAGCCGGACAAACGACCGCGTACCAATACACCAATGGCCGCCTGACAGACGAAGTGTATCCCGGCAACCGCAACCGTGCAGTAGCATCATCAGCCTTAGACGATCTCGATTCGGCATTAAATCCGCAACAAAACGCTTCGAGCTTTACTTCGCCTGAGGGACGGACGTCGAGCATCGGGCTCGATTCCTTTGGGCTTGAAGCCAACCGCACCGATGCGGTAGGAAACATCGCCTATCGCCAACGAAATGCTGAGGGGCAAACTACTCAACAAATCAGCTTTACTGGTAAATCGTCCGGAGCTTCCTACGATCAACTCGGTCGCGTGACTGAAACCGGCGGGGCATCCGGTACGTATCAATACCAATATGATCCTACGACTCAGAAAGTGAGCGGCATTGTTGATCCTTTGGCTGGTATTTATCAAGCAATGTACACTTACAACTCGCAAGGTTTGGTTTCGATGTTCATGAACGCATTCGTTCTCGATAAAACTTATTACACCTATTATCCAGCCGGAGAGCTTAAAACCGTCACAGACCCACTCAATTATGTTACGACCTATGAAATCGATACTCATGGCAATACCAGTGCAAAGGTCGACGCGTTATCGAGTCGAACCGAATACACCCACGACGATGCCGGCAATATCACGAGCATCAAAGATCCCGACGGCGATACCACTCACATCCAATACGATGCGATGAATCGACCGATTCAGACTCAAGATGGTTTAGGCAATCAGACTTCATTGAGTTATACCGCGACGGGGCAGCTTGCTCAGGTTACGGATGCCAAACATCATTCAACTCGGTATTCATACAACGATCAGAATCTAATATCGAGCGTTCAAAACGCTTCAGGCCAAGCGGAAACCTATGAATACGATAACGATGGCAATTTTTTGAAAAAAATCACTCTATCGGGTCAACCCATTCAGTACACACTTGATGCCGATAACCGAATCACTCAAAAAGTAACCCCCGAGCAAACGATCCAATATCAATACGACGCCGATGGATTACCGACCCAGGTTTCTAATCCAAGTTCAACCCTGACTCGTACTTATAACGAACTGGGTTTGGTTCGCACCGAAACTCAAAGTTTTTTGAACGGTCAGATTCGATACGAATACGATCACCAGGGCAAACGTACCCAAATGACAGTCACTCAAAATGGATCGGTCGTGGCAACGCAGACCTATACCTACGCCGAACCTAGAAACTTAGTAAGCGGCATGACTCTTTCCATGGGGAAACATCAATGGACTTACTCGGCAGGATATGACGAAAAATCAAGGCTTACCTATGAGGTCTGGCCGAACGGCATGGAAAGTGGCTACAGCTATGATGAACTTTCTCGAATGAATTATATCGATAACAATAATGCGGCCGGAACCGTCATTTCAATTTTCGCGAACAAATACTCTCATGACGGAGATCTCACCCAAACAGATGAAACTCAAGAAAGCCAATACGGCATCCAACACAAAGAATTCACCTATGATGCTAATCATCAAGTCGTGGACGTCACCGGCACCGAATCCGATACTTTTACCTATGATGCTGTCGGCAACCGCACCGACCATTCGGCGAGTTATAACGAGCTGAATGAATTGACGGGGGATTCCGATAACACTTATCAGTACGATCTTGATGGCAATCTGACTTTCATCAAAAAGAAAGATGGATCAAAAGAGACCGATCTGACTTGGAGTTCGGATGGATTACTACTCGGTCTTAGCTATAAAGAAAACGGATCAACTGTAAAGACCATCACCTATCAATACGACGGACTCAATCGTCGCATCGAGAAGAATCTAGTTGATCTCGTTGATTCTTCCAAATCCCAAGTCCGCCGTTATGTTTATGACGGTAACAATATTCTTCTTGAAACTGACGGCGATGGCAAAATCGTCGCTTATTATTTCCATTCGCTTGAGGTCGATCATCCTGTGGCTATGCTGAGGGATCTCGATCATAGCGGATCTTTCTCTAATAACGAGGTTTTTAGCTTTACTCACGACCACTTGGGCTCAATTCGAGAACTGGTGAATTCCGACGGAAAAGTTGTGCAGCGATATCGCTATTCTACTTTTGGCAAAACGACGGTTGAAAAAGCCGACGCTTCGACCGATCATCAACTAGTGGAGAATATTTTTGCTTACACGGGCCGGGAGTACGATTCGGACACGCAGTTTTATGGGTATCGAAATCGGCATTACTCGCCTGAGATGGGAAGGTTTATTTCTCAGGACCCTCTTCAACTTAAGAGTCATGATTGGAATCTATATCGCTATGGACACAACAATCCTCTCAAGAATATCGATCCTTATGGTCTTGATGATTTTGCCTTTGAGATGGGGTTTTCTGCAGTCCCCGAATATTACCAGCCTACTTTCCAAGCAGAACTTGAAGGTGATGCTGAAGCTTTAGGTTACTTCTACGATGGCATTGGATATACGGCCATCGGTGCAGCGGCAATTGGAGCAGCGCCGGGGATTGCGACAGCTGCGACCTATGCTTGTCTGACCAATCCTGAAGCATGCGCTTCCATTGGCACTTCTTTGGTGGGTGCAGGTATTTCTGGATTTACCAACAGCGATCTCCCTTATGAACCTGCATACAATCTCACTACAGGACTAATTGATCAATTCGGTGGCCCTGCAATAGGAGCTGCATGTGGCAAATAACAAAGAACTTAATATTTGGAAATTTCACGCCATTGCATGGCCTATAGGCTGGCTTTTTTTCTTGTACCTATACATAAAAGGCGAATGCATCGGCACAAGATTCTCGACTGTTTGTGGTGAGGATAGAAAATTTCCGCTTGTTATTTTATTTTTTTTTAGCATTTGTCCATCAATTATTTACCTAAAAAAGAAACGACAATTCGGCAAAAAAAATAGTACATCATTGTAGCGATAACAATCAGCTAGTTGTATCTTTCGAATGAAATATAAACTTTTTCCAATCCCACACACCAATACGATTTTTAACAAAATAATTGATGAGAACCTTTCTCACACTCGATCAGTAGTTAAGGAAAAAGGCGGGATTTACACTCAAAATGAGAATGAAATATTTTTCTCGGCAAAAGGACACTGGCTATCTCCAGGCTATCCCCATTATAAAATTAATTTTAACATTTCAAAAACAGAAGATCATAAAATAAAAATTCGTGTAGAGTATCCATTTATTTGGTTCCAACAAGTAGCATCTTTTATAGGCCTGACGCTATCCTTTGGATACTTGTCAATCAAAACCAAAAGTTTAGTTTTTATGGCCTTATTAATACCCGCATATGTATTTATCCGTATTGCTGGAGTAACAATGGCACTATTCTATAAACCTCCTTTAAAAAAAATTTTGTGAAGTTAAGCAGACCATCAACCAGCAAAAAATATCGTTGTCGTACCGGGTACAAACCGGAAGTACTGCGATGAAATATAAACTTTTTCCAGTCCCACACACAAATACTATTTTTAACAAAATAATTGAGGAGAATCTTTCTCATACTCGATCAATAGTTAAGGAAAAAGGTGGGATTTACATTCAAAACGAGGATGAAATATTTTTCTCAGCAAAAGGACATTGGCTATCTCCAGGCTATCCCCATTGCAAAATCAATTTCAAGATTTCAAAAACAGAAGATCATAAAATAAAAATTCGTGTAGAATATCCGTTTATTTGGTTTCAACAAATAGCAATTTTTATAATCATGGTAATACTTTTTAGCTACTTATCAATCATAGGCAAAAGCTTTCGCCCTATGGCCTTATTAATACCTGGGTATATTTTTCTTCGTATTACAGCGCCGATAACCGCATGGTTCTACAAACCTCCTTTAAAACAAATTTTGTGAAGTTGAATAGATCATTAACTAGCGAAGAATATCGTTATTGCACCAAGCATAAACCGGAAGTTCTGCAATGAAATAATTGTTTATAACTGAAATCGCGGAAATAATTACAATGCAAAAATCACCAATAAAACTGATCGTCCTAATCACAACGAAATTCTATTTTTGGATATTCTCGTTATTAGCGAGTTACGTTCTACTTTGCTCGCTTATTAATTTAGTTATCGGACGTCAAAAGATCGCAGAAAGCACGGTCATGGCCCTTAGCTTTTTGGTTTTATTTTATTGGGCAAAAATATTTAGCGCATTAACAAAATGGCTGAAAGCCATCAATCATACAAACGCAGGCACTTTTCCATTTAAAACACTCTCTCGCTATCTTTGTCTCATTTTTATAATCGATTTGGTTTATCAGATAGCAAACCATGCCCTATTTGCATCTCATCCATTTGCTTGGGAAAAGGTATCATTCTCTTCATCCGATCCAGCACATATTGGACTCACATTTGTTTTGTTCTTTTTAAAGGTGATTAAATATGGCGGTCCATTTGCTCTACCTCAAACCACTGGTTCCGTTACCCTACTCTGCTCTGGAATTTTATATCTAGCTGGGGAAAAGAATCGATTTTCTGAAACTAACAAAGAGGCCTGAAATCCCCCTTGCCCCACCGCCCGCTCGCCCTTAATCTATACTCATGGAACGTTACACTTCATTCGAAGCTTTCTGGCCGTTTTACCTGTCTCAACACCGCAACCGCACTTGCCGGCAATTGCATCTGCTGGGGACTTCGCTCGGAATCTTATGGCTGATCGGCTGTGTGTTCACCGGCCATTACGCGTGGATTTTGCTGGGGCTCGTTTTCGGTTACGGGTTTTCGTGGGTCGGGCATTTCTTCTTTGAAAAAAACAGGCCCGCGACCTTCACTTATCCGAAATGGTCCTTCATGGGCGATTTTCGGATGTTGAAGCTCTTTTATACCGGCGGATTAAACGCCGAACTAGCGAAGCATCACCTGCAATAAATCAGTGACTGGAATCGGGCACCAGCACGAAATAAAGATTCCCCGTGTGGTCGGTCTGGCCCGAGGCTACATCCGCATAATGACCGCTGCCGTAATAGATATCGACCCGGCCCGGTGAGCGGATCGCCCCACCCGTGTCTTGCGCCACCACGAACTGCGCGAAGTCTTTCCACTCGGTCGCCACATCGCCTTCAATATGGATAGGACGCTTCGTCTGAATCAACGCCACCGCACCCATCGGAAACTCGCTCGTATCGACCGCGATCGAATGCTTCGGCGTCAGTAAGGTTCCTGCCGAGCCGTAAGGGCCATCAGCCGCTTCTTGAAAAAACACCTGACTCGGGTTCTGGTTCGAATACTTGAGCCACTCCTCCGGATGTACCTGCGTGAAGTATTTTTTGATTCCTTGGATGTTCGTGTATTCGTCCGAGATGCCTGCGTCTTTCATCAGCTTGCCCAACGAAACATAAGTCGCGCCGTTCTGGGCGGCGTAATTGACGAGCTGGTTTTCTTCGCTTCCGTCGTCCTTCAACACCTTCAAGATGCCCGAGCCCTGAACTTCAAGCATGTACGGATCAATCGGATTATCGGCATAGGCGATTTCAAGACCCTTGCCCTGAAGCGCTCCGGCCACGATCTGGGCGCGCGTATAATACGGAACGTAACCCGAGCTGGTCTTGCGACGCCAAACCAGACTGCCATTGACCCGAACCTGAACGAGATCCGACGGCTGCCGGTAAATCGGATACCGATAAACCGCGTCGGCCACGCGTTTGACCTTCAACTCGGGGTAATTGTAGCCGGTAAAGAGCACGTCGTGCGTATCGGCCCTGCCCACCGAGCGGTACCATTGGAGTTCGTGATGCGCGAGTCGATAGAGTTCGTTCAGGCTTCCCACCTGATCGAGTTTAGATAAAAACCATTTCGCGGTCTCGACGCAGTACCGAGCGCGGGTCACTTTTTTGCCAGCGAAATCCCAAGTCGCGGTTTGGCTCTGGCCCTGACAACGCGCCAACTGAAGGGTTAAAGCCCTTCGAAGGCCATCGCGGGTTCCGGCCTCCCAATCGCCTTGATCGGCGTCTTCGACCGTGATCGCCGGCAGGTCGGCTTCGGCGACTCGAACCAGGTTCGGACCCGAACGAAAATCGGTGCTCTGTTGAAAGCTTTCGGGGATCTCTCGAACGCCCATTCCGTGGCTCTCGGTCGAGGCGGCTTGCGCTGAAGCCCCGATGATCCAAACTACAGCTGCTAAAATTCCGGGCGCTAAAACTCTGGTCAAAGCCCATCCCAATTTCCCAAACTTTGATCTATTCATGCTTCGAGCACCTTAAGTCAAAATCAAGGCGATGTCACCCCAAACCGACCGGCAAAAAACCGCGATTTCAATGATTTCCGTTGAGGTCTGATTAAGCCTTCGACACGCCTTGAAAAAAATACAAGCACCGGAAAACCCGCTCGGGATGAAATGCTTTCTTTCGATCCACGTTACATAAAATTTAAATAATAAAAACAAGGACGACACCCCGTCGCTCATTGTTTGAAAATGCCGCACCACTTTGGCCCGGCGCTTGCACTACACGGCGCGCGAGACGAAAGTCTCGGGCATTTTTGAAGCACCCCCTCTCTCTCTCCGCTTCAGCAATGTTTCAATCTCATCTCTCTCTCGCCCGGACACTCCAATGATGGAATGGCCGGGTTTTTTCTTTTCGGCCCCGTTCTCGGGCGTGCTACCCTCTTTTCATGGCTTCCTATTTCATTGGCGTCGACGTCGGCGGCACCAAAAGCGAGGTTTGCATTCTCAATGTCGAGGGCGCTCAATCGATCGACCAATCCATCGCTCAATCAATCATCGCCCGCGATCGCATTCAAACCCGCCTGAGCAAGACCGAAGACGGTAGCCTTGAAAACTATCTGGAACGCCTCTCAACCCTGACCCAACACCTGATGAACGAGGCGGGCTGTACCCTCGATCAAATCCGCGGGATCGGCTTCGGCCTTCCGGGCTCGATCGACCCCGATACCCAGATCATGGCCCAGGGGAGCATTCCCTTTTTAAAGGGCCGCGACTTGCGCAAAGAATTCGCAAAAGCCTTCCGGTATTCAGGCCCCATGGTGTTTGACAACGACGCCAACTGCTTTGCCTTGGCCGAAACCTACCTCGGAGCAGGCAAACGCTGGGCTTACGAAAACAACGTACCACTCGATCGCCTTTGCCTTGTCGGAATCACCCTCGGAACCGGCGTCGGTGGAGGCCTCGTCGTCAACGGCCGACTCATTCGAGGTCGACGCGGCGGCGCGGGCGAAATCGGGCACGTCACCCTCGTCGAAGGCGGCCGCCCCTGCTATTGCGGCAAACGCGGCTGTGTCGAGCAATACCTTTCGGGGCCTGCGTTCGAGTATTCGTACTCGTCGCGAGCCTCCGTTTTGGATCAACTCAAAGCCCGCGAGATCTTCAAGCTTGCCGAACAAAACGAGCCTTTAGCGGTGAGCACGATCGAGCATTTTCGCGATGATTTGGTAATTTTTTTATCGAACGTTTCTAATTTTTTGGACCCTCATGTGATCGTACTGGGCGGGGGAATGAGCGCGCAGTCCCGGATCTACGAGGGGATTTCAGAGCGCCTAAGCCGCGAATGCTTTTTGACGGAAAACCCACCTGCCGTTTTGCAAAACGAATGCGGCGGATCGGGTGGCGTGATCGGCGCTGCCTTATTGAGCCAATGGGCCGTGGGGACGTCGGCATGAGCACACGTCGGATTTCGTCTGCGTCGCTTTCGCCCACCTTTGCGCTCGTTGAAAAGCCTTCCGAACGCAGTTCGATCGAACGCGAAATGACGAAGGTCAAACCGAGAGTCGAAGTCACGATCGAGGGCATGACTGAAATCGCGCTCGGCCGAATCACTGAGTGGCACCCCACCCGTCATTTCTTTGCAGTGGAATGGCAACGGTTGAGTCCCGCTTTCGCTGCTCGAGTCGAATCGCGCTCTGAGCTTCGGGCGTTCTTTAAGGCTCGCCTGTTCAGTACGCAGCTCGTGTTTAAGACGATGACCGTGCGGCAGGTTCGTGAAGATCTTTATCACTTTCGGATTCCGGAACAGCTCTATCAGCAACAACGCCGAGGAGCCCTGCGGGTACCGCTCGCTCCTACGGGCACGGGTTCGGCGGTATTGTGCACTCCCTATGGGGATTTTCACTTGCTCGATCTCAGTGTCGGCGGCGCTCGTGTGCGCCGTGATGGCTTGC
>Ga0164242_10000136_pt1 | contig 89120 bp, 80 predicted proteins | sample OricomgcompostMG_FD_108783 | JGI IMG/M metagenome (GOLD analysis project Ga0164242, IMG submission 108783) | Miracle-Growth compost microbial communities from Emeryville, California, USA - Original compost - Miracle growth compost (MG) ...
TCGTCACTACCACGATTCAACTCTTCAACCTAAAAATCCAAAACCATCGTCTCCAATGTCTCCAGAACCCTAAGCCAAAAATCTCATCGTGGCTGTCTTACTATTCGGTTTTCAAAGAACAAAAAAACTGCCCCACGTGTTACTTCAATGGGGCAGCTCAGTAGGTTTACTTCAGAGCACTAAATTGATCAAGAGAAGATTTACAATATCTTAAAAAAAATTGAACTAACGCATTGCCTTACGCCCGAAAGCGGGGTCTTTCACAACCGTTTTTCAATCTTTTTGCAACTTCGTCCCCGCCATTGCCTTCAACCACTCCTCGGTCGGGGCAATCAACTTCCGCGCATGGAGGTCAAAACAACCCATCGTAAAAAATGCCTCGGCCGCCAATTCCCCATTCGCCTTCAGCAATTCGTGTTTCAATTTGACGATTTTTTTCGATGCGGATTCGAGGCCGGTGACGATCCGAATCTCTTCGCGCAGACTCAATTCGCGCTTGAAGCGAACCGAACACTCCAAAACGACGGTTCCGATACGGGTTGCATGAACTTGCTTGAGTCCATAACCGCGCGACGTGATCATCTCCCAGCGCGCTTCTTCGAAAAGCATCAGATATTGAGCGTTGTTCACGTGACCGAAGGTATCGAGATGCCGCTCGCGAATCAGTGTGGAATACACGTGCTCTTGAAAGTCCATGGCTAAAAACGATACACGAAGCCTTAAAAATATGCGAAAGTTTTAGGCATGGAACGGTTCAAACCTCAACTTGCCCAGGCGCTCGCTCAAGCACTCACTCAAGTCCTCAGCCAGACGCCGGAAAAAGCGCTACCCTCGCCCCCCATCTCCGCATCGATCGCTCCGCACGAACTCGAGACTCCGCCGGACCGCACGCTCGGCGATTTCGCTTTTCCCTGCTTCAAACTCTCCAAAGCGCTGAAAAAAGCGCCGCCGCTCATCTCGCAAGAAGTCGCTCAAGCCATCGTCCAAAACGGCGACGTTTCGCCCGACGAATTTTCGGTCAAAGCCGTGGGGCCTTACGTAAATTTTACGATCACGCCGAAGCACCTCACCCACACCGTTTTGAAAGACGCGCTTTCGAGCGGGGGCGCGTACGGATCGTTGAAGCCGAATTCGCGGCCGAAATGGGTGTTCGAATACAGCTCGCCGAACGTGGCCAAACCCTTTCAGATTTACCATCTCCGAACCACCATCGTGGGCTCGGCGCTTTCGAAAATCGCGAAGTTCCGGGGCTATGACGTGACCTCGATCAACCATTTGGGCGATTGGGGAACCCAATACGGCAAGCTTGCGATCGCGCTCAAGCGATACGCCTCGACCTTGCCGGCCGAGATCACGCTGAAGGACCTCGTTCGCATCTACGTTCAGATCCATAAAGACATCGAAGCCGATCCGTCGATCGAAAAAGAAGGCCAGGAGCGCTTTTTGAAACTCGAACAGGGCGACCCCGAGATGCGGGCCATCTGGCAAAAATGCGTCGACATCTCGATTCGCGAATTCAAGAAAATTTACGACCGCTATCAAGTCGAGTTCGATCACTACTGGGGAGAGTCTTTTTACCAAGACCAACTAAAGCCGCTTTTGGACGATTTGAAAAAGCGCGGACTGCTCGTGCAGGATCAAGGCGCGTGGGTGGTGCGCGTGACTTCGCGGGATGGACAAGAGCTTCCGCCGTGCATTCTCGAAAAAAGCGACGGCGCTTCGATCTACGCCACTCGTGACGTGGCCGCCGCGATTTACCGGCATCAAAAATTTCATTTTAAGCACATGACTTACGTCGTGGGCAAAGAACAGAAGCTTCATTTCGAGCAAATCTTCGGCGTTTTGCGTGCAATGGGGTTGGAATGGGAAAAAGACTGCGAACACGTCGCGACCGGACTATACCGTTTTAAAGACTCGAAGATGTCGACCCGGAAAGGAAATTTCGTGACCCTCGAAGAGGTCAACGAAATGTGCGTGGAAAAGGCGTTGAAACTGATGCGCGATCGCGAATCGGCGAACGCGCCCGAGTCGGAAGCGGCGGCGCGCGTGCATGACGCTTTAACCTCGGAAGAAACGGCGAAAATCGCCGATCAGGTCGCGATCGGAGCCTTGGTGTTCGCCGACCTCAGCACCGATCCGACGAAGGATCTTGACTTCGACGTCGATCGAGTCATTTCATTCGAAGGAGAAACCGGGCCATACCTGCAATACGCGCACACGCGCTGTCTCAGTATTTTGAAAAAGGCCGGCGAGGCGGCTTTGGTTGTTCGGAAGACGGAAGGCGTCCCAATAATGATCGCCGAACTCCTCCACTCACAAGAAGAGCTCTTTTTGCTAAAAATGCTCGGACGTTTTCCGGGAGTATTGGAACGCACGCTCGATCAACGCAAACCGAGTCAGCTTGCGGGTTACTTAATCGATCTCGCCCGCGATTTCGGTGCTTTTTACCGCGAATGCAAGGTGATGAATCCTGAAAACGAATCGCTGACCCTCGCTCGTCTTTCACTGGTGGAAGCGACTCGCGTCGTTTTAGGAAAAGGCCTGGATCTGCTCGGCATTCCAAAGCCCGAAAAAATGTAAAAACGCCATCCTTCATCGAATCACTTTTCCAATGTTGACCTTATAGTCTACATTTAAAGCAATTCATTTTGTCTTTTAATATTTCCGACTCATTTGTTTTTATTTCATTAAAAACAGCATCTTACTCCATATTTATTCGTTTTTTCGAATGTAGACAAACGTCAGCACTTTCTTACACTTAACGCGTTTATGAATTGAAAATCGAGTCTACACCCTGTAGAGTCCCCCTCGTAGCAAGCACGGTAGCCAACGTGGCGGCGGCATCCAGGAGAAGAAAAAAACTCTCTCCACTCTCTCTCAAGTTTTGGGGCTTCAACACCCCGATTCGACTCCGAGGATGTCGCCGACACGAACCGTCCAAGCGAAAGTTTAAACCTCGTTGAATGAAAGGAACGAACATGAATACCCCCCGCTCACTGAAATGGTCCCTGGCCCTGGGATCCGTCGCACTGGCGATCTTTCTCGGCGCCACCGACATCGCCGGCGCGCAAACCCTCAACACCGCGCCTTTGAATCCCTCGTCTATCCCCGGCGCTGACGACATTCTCGGAAACTCGCCCGTCAATCCTTGGGACGACGGAATCGTCGACACGCTTTACGAACAGAAAATGATCGCGGTTCAGAATTTCGCCGACGGCAACACCCTGATGGCCGTCGCCCAGTACAAAAAAGGACTGGTGATGATCCTCGAAACCGCGGGCCGAATCGAAAACCGGCTTTCCTGGACTTACAAAATTTCGGAAAGGACCTTAAATCTGGTCGATCGTCTTTTGGCGACGGGCGGACGAAATGACGAAAAACGCCTGATGGCCGTGATCTCGATTCTTCAGTCGAGTTACGACCTGATCGAAAACTACTACGACACGCTCGACGTCCCGTTTTACACGCCCTACTGCCTGTTCCGCGACGGAAAGACACAGGCCCCCCGATACGACATCGCGCAATTTCAAAACATTCTGAGCCGTTACGTCGAAAAACAGATTCAGTGGTTTCAACACGCGTTCGTCATGAACACCGACGAGCTGGGAACGGTTCCGAAGTATTCCAGCAAAGTGTTTTTGATCACGCTGGCGTCGATGACTCACGGCCTGGCGCAAGACCTTGCGTCCGACCCCCGCAATCCGGACCCGAACCTCTTTCCGCTGATCTACGCCCCGATCGCGCGCTCGCTCGAAAGGCTCTCTCGCGACATCGACGATCATCTGGCCGGAAACGGGATCTTCGGCAACGACCAGCGCGCGGTGAACTTCAGCTATACCCGGTTCACGCAAATCATCGCCCATCTGCAATCTCTCGGAAAATAAGAAAGGAATCCCCCCCATGTTGAAAAAAAGAAAAATCATGACCGTCTTGTTCGGCACGCTCCTCCCGATGATCGCCTTGGCTCAGAATTTCGCCGCGGTTTCGGGAATTCCCGAAGGCTCTTACAAAGGCAAATTCCGCGGTCAAGATCACGGAAAAGTCCACATGATGACCCAAGACATCAAAGGCTGTCGCGGCTGTTTCATCGCCATCCTTTTCAAGCGCCACGTAGGGCTGTTCGCGAGCGGCGAAGAGCAGGTTCAGGCGTATAAGGCGCTCCCTCAAAACGACTTCCTGGTCAACGGGATGAAGACGGCGACGCAATACACGCTGACTCCGATCGGCGTCGACACCGACGGGGAACTCACGACTCCGAACGACGATCCGTCGCTCGTCCTGAACATCACTCAAAAAATCGGAACCCAGGACGTCGAATTCACCGTGACCAACGCCCAGTCCGGCAACAACGTCGGTTTTCAAAGCACGATGATTTTCAAGGGCTCGGAATCGCCGTTCGATCTCGAAGAAGGCAAACCGGGACGTTACAAAGAAGCTTGGGCGGCCAAAGAAGACGGCACGATCAGCATCATCGGCCAAAATTTCGAAGACGGATCCCGCTCGGCGAACGTCACCTGGAACGGCAGCAAGCACCAAGAAGGCGGGACTTTTTACCTGAAAGAAAAGGCACCAGGGATCTTCACCTTCACCGCCGTTTCGTATCTTGCGACCGGAACCCAGGCCCAAGCGATGCCCCAAAAAATCGTGATCTTCGTCAAACGCGACAGACGCGAACACGCCCTGCTCGTGAATCCGAAAGACGGTTCGGACGTCAGCGAACTGAAAATCATGCACCGTTAACCCAAAACAGGATTGATCCACCTTCATCAGGAGAATGTATATGAAAAAGACCCTCACCCTCGGAATCTTAGGCTTGGCGCTCCATCTTGCCGCCCCGGCCGCGAACGCCCAAACCACGCTCGAATATCCGGGCGGTCCTCACTCGGGAATCACCTCGTCGGAAATCCAGTCGCTCAAAGGCTGGTCGCAAAACGCGATGGCCGACATCACCCGCTTACTGAACGAAATTCAGCCGATGCTCGATGCGAGCGACGTCAAACGCAAACTCTCGTTCGGCATGGAAAATATCGCTCAGAATTCGGACACGAAGGCCGCTGACCTTCTGCTTCGGCAGGCGATCTACGCGGGGCTTACGGTGAATCGGCTGATCGAGCAGGAATCGATTCGCCGGGGCATGGAGAACGCCCCCCAAGGCACCGTCGATCAGCAAGTGAGGATCCTGAAACACTCGCTGGAAATGGCGAAGGAGTACTACAAAAGCGATTTCGCCTACATCAACGGCATTCTGAGCAAGAAAGATACCTCTTACGTGAATCCGAAGCTCGTCGAATTCGGCGTGCGGTTCTCGCAATTCCTGATCAAAATGAGCGATGGCGTGCTCGATGCCTCGGCCTCGTACGGCATGATCCGCTGGAGCCTCGGGATTCTCGAAAACTACCTCGGTCAGGATTCGCGTAACGTCGTGTACGCATCGACGATCAAGCACCTTCACGATGAACTGAAGCAGTATCCAAACATCGTGACCGGACAGTCGGCGCCTGAAGACATCACGTGCATCAAATACGTCCGTGAATTGAAACGACTGGCTCAAGAAACCTACAAAGAAATTAAGCAGACCACGGACAACATTCAAATGGCCGAACCGGCTCAAAGCTCGGTTCAGACCCCGACTCCGGTTCGAGCACCCGCAGCACCCATGACGAATGCGGGATCTTGGTCGGCGCCCGATCGGGCTTCAATTGCCGCCTGCGGCTGGTTCGACGGAGCAACGCACGGAATCGCTGCCCGCGGCTGGCACCGTTTCCATATCGTGCGAAACATTTACATCAGCGATAAATATTATGACAACGAAGGGGCCGCGTCCGCCTATAGCTGCTATAGCGACGTCGTTCAACAGGACTATTATCAAAATGCGGTCGCCACGGCAAAAGCCAATGAATGCACTTGCAAATGGTTAGACGGAAGTGGCGACAGCCACAACATCAATCCTCCAAGCCGCGGATGGCATCTGGCTTATCCCGTTGCAGTCGACAAAGATCTTAAGTTGAACGTCAGCGTCAGATATTTCGATAACAACGGCACCTCGTCTCAAGAAGCCTGCAACCGAGAATTGGTCAAACGCCATTTTCAATGTGATTAACCTAAAAAAGCCCCTCAACGCAGAATGTTGCTCGACTTTTTGCCTCATCTTCGTTTAAACATAACACCATGACTACTATCGAAGGCGTGATTCCTCCTGAAAAACAAAAGACTTACTTCGGACATCCGGCCGGATTGTTCATTCTTTTCTTCACCGAAATGTGGGAACGCTTCTCGTACTACGGAATGCGCGCGCTCCTCGTCCTTTATATGACGAGCTATCTGATCAAAGACCCCGAGAAAGCCAACGCGGTTTTCGGATTCAGCGCCCTTCGCCACATGCTCGAAACCGGCTTCGGGCCGCTCGATACTCAACCGTTGGCTTCGCAAATTTACGGCCTTTACACCGGCTTTGTTTACCTCTCGCCTCTTTTCGGCGGGATCATCGCCGATAAAGTCTGGGGCCAGAAAAAGACCGTATACGTCGGCGCCATCCTCATGGCCATCGGGCACTTTCTCATGGCGAGCGAAAAGATGTTCCTGCTCGCGCTGTTCTTTTTGATTCTCGGAAACGGGGCTTTCAAGCCGAACATCTCCACTCAGGTCGGAAATCTTTATCCTCAAGGCGACGCGCGACGCGACGGCGCGTTCACGATTTTTTACATGGGGATCAATCTGGGCGCGATCTTCTCGCCGCTCGTCTGCGGAACGCTCGGACAACTGTTGGGCTGGCACTACGGCTTCGCCGCCGCCGGCGTGGGCATGTTGGCCGGACTCGTGATCTATCACTTCGGTCGGCACCTGCTGCCGCTGGACCAGCACGAAGAAGCGAAAGCCAAAGGACAGGTCTTGGAGACCCAAAAAGGAGCGAGCTATGCCTGGGGCGTAGTGCTTTCTTTCATCGGAGTCGCGGTGCTGTTTTTCATCCTGCTCGTGATTCCCGCCATCCTGAAAGCGATTTTGGCCATCGCCATCGTGATCGCGGCCGTCGTCGCCATCAATCGCCTCAAAGGCGACGAAAAACAACGCGTGATCGCGCTTTGTCTGTTGTGTCTGGGCTGTATCGCGTTTTGGGCGATTTACGAGCAACAGGGCAACACGCTTCAGCTGTGGGCCGACGAAAAAACCAACTGGACCATTTTGGGCTGGAACATGCCTTCGACCTGGTTTCAGGCCTTTAACCCCGTTTTTATTTTCGCCTTCGCGCCCCTGCTCGACATGATCTGGAATGCACGCGCGAAAAAAGGAAAATCCTCGACTTCCGTCCGCAAGATGGGAATCGGCTGTATTCTTTGCGGAGCCTCCTTCATCGTGATGATGATCGCGGCCAAAGTCGTCGGTGTCGGCCCTGAAAAAGGAAGCCTGATGTGGCTTGCGCTCACCACCTGGATTTTTACCATGGGTGAGCTGTATCTTTCGCCGATCGGGCTTTCGCTCGTGACCAAGGTTGCTCCGGCCCGGATGCTTTCGATGATCATGGGGATGTGGTTCCTCTCGTCGTTCTTCGGGAACTACCTTTCGGGTTATCTCGGATCGTTCTACGAAAAAATGCCGAAGGATGCTTTCTTTCTGATGCTCGTTTCGATCGGCATCGTCGTCGGCCTTTGCTTCTTCGCGGCTGAAAGCCGGATGAAGAAAGTCATCGGAGACGCTTGATCGGACTCGTGGCCGGAGTATCGTCATTACAATGACGCTCTGCTGACGACTCTCAAGCTTTGACCTCCTGCTTCCGATTGGGTGAAGAGGAGGAAAAAGTTTACGTGAATCGCGATCTTGTTCTCATAACATTGGCAGCAACCCTGACGATGGGCCTGACCGTCACTTTGACCGCCTGCTTTCCGAAACATTCCGACGGCAGCTTCGGTCATTCGTCCGATACGCCCGACTCCCATCTGTTTTCAGTGACCCGTGTTCAAACTGCTTCGCCCGCAGTCTCGCCCAATACCGACCCTCAAGGTTGGTATTACTCGCACGATCCGCATTACACCGTGAGCGGCGTCTGTCGCTCCATCCAAAAAGTTCGAATCGAAATTACGCCCGCCGTTCAAAGCCCCACTCAAGAAACCGTGGATTGCACTGGCGACGCGTTTACCTGGAGCAAAGCCTTCAGCGGCGAAGACATTTACACGATTCAATTCGTCGCGCTGAATTCGAGCGGTACGACGATCTCATCGATCGCACCCATTCAAAAAACCTTGGTTTACGACATCACTCCTCCGTCGGCGCCCGTTTTTTTAAGCCCCACGACGACTACCCAGTACACCGTCAACGACGGGCGAACCCAGATTACGATCGAAGGACAAGTCGGCGACGCGGATCTCGTTCGTGGCCCTTCGGGCCAGACCGTCGCTCTGACCGAGAACCCGGACCACGTTCACCAGGATTTCAGCACGTCGGTAGCCGTCCCGCACGGCTCGACCTTGCTGGAGACCTTCACGGCTTCAGACTACGCCGGCAACACCGCATCGACGACGCTCAGTCTCGATTCGACAGTCGATCTGTCGATTCCGATCGCCGCGAACGAACTCGGCGGATCGGCGGTGTTCAACGGCGTTTTCGTTCAGTCATCGGTCGGATGGGATTCGGGGGCTGTCGTCAACAATCACGTCCAATGGACCAGCGGAAGCGCCGGAATGATCGGAGACCTGCAATGAAGATCCTCATTTGCGCGTTTTCGATGTTTTCGCTCATGATGGCGCCCGACTCCAGGGCGGCCTCCCCGTCGATCGATTCGTTGAACATTCAATCGTACATCCGGCAAACGAACGGTTTGCCCGTCACTCCCACCTCGGCCAATTTCGTCTTCGCGATTTTCAAAGGCGGCAATTGCATCTGGGCCAAACGCTATTCGGCCGTCTCGCTGAACGCGGGCGTGCTCAATCAAAAACTTTCGGGCCTGGGCAGCACGATTTCTTCGATCAACAACACGAACGCGACTGCCGGAGAATGCGTCGCGAACTTCAGCGCAATCTCGCTCACCTCGACCCTGTTGATGAGCGGCTCGGCGAACGAGCTGAGCATCCGAGTTTACAGCGAAACCGACTTGGACGGCTATCGCCCGATCTGGGACGTCGCCGTGGCTTCGGCACCGACCGCATTCGTCGCCGATCAGGCGAACCTCGCTTCGGTCGCCACTGTCGCCAACGACGTCATCGCCGGCAAAAAGGCCGTCGCTTCGTCGGGCTCGGGCGATTCGGGCAAACTCGTTATCCTCGATTCGGCGGGTAAAATCGACAATTCGATGATCGATCAGGCCGATCTGAGTATCACTTCGACCCAGGTGAGCGGACTCGGAACCGCTTCGGCCACGAACGCGACCAATACCTCTTCCGGGTCGTCAGACGCCGGAAAGGCGGTCGTGCTCAACGCCTCGGGAAAAATCGATAGCTCGATGCTCGATACGGTGAGCGTTTCAAAAGGTGGAACCGGAAAAACGAGCCTCAATTCGGGTGAAGTATTAGTCGGAAACGGAACCGGCGCAGTCGGTAGCATCGCCTCGACGGTCGGCAACGTCCTCGTCGGAAGTGCAGGAGGATGGACGTCTTCGACTCCGGATACGGCGGGATTGGTCGATCAAAGCTCAACACAGAGTGTGGGCGGCGACAAAACCTGGGGCGGAAATCAAACGATCAACGGGACGATGACGGCGAACGGAACCACGACCCTGAACGGGAGCATGGTTTTCGGCAACGGAGGATCAAGCTTCAGCAAAATTCTTCGCTGCAGCGGCTCGATCAACGCTTCCTCGAACGGCGAAGATTCTTTCACCTGCTCGGGCGCGACTTCGAACTCGGTCGTCACCTGCTCGCCGACCGATACGCCGAAAACTTCGTGGGTTATCGTCTCTTATCGCTCGGAAACCAACTCCGTCTACGTCGCCACTTATCGGGCGGGAGGTTACAGCTCCTGGAGCCCGAGTTTCAACTGCGTCGTCTTCGTGCCTTGATCGGGATCAAATCGGAAGATTGAGGTCCACTTGCAGCATCGTCACGCGCGAGGTGTTTTGATGATAAAGCACGCCCAGCTCTTCGGCGAATGAGACGAGCGACAAGCGAACGACCCAAAGGTCGAACGCGACCCCGAAGGTCGGATTCAGCTGATTGGCCCCGACGTAAAAATCGAACAAAGGAATGCCGACTTCGACCCCGATATGCGTCTTGTTTGAAAAACCGGTATCGGCGTTCAAATTACGCAAATCGGCGGCCAGTTTGAACTTCATGAAATCGAATGCCTTCTGATAGCCCACGCCCAGGCTCACGCTCATCGGAATGCGCGCGGCATGCGAATCGGAAAACCGGGTATCAGCGATGTCGGTCACGCTGGCCCCGAAAGAAAGGGCGGTTTTGCGGTCGAGGTGATTCACGTACTGAACGCCGGCATCGGCACCGAAGCCGATGCCGTAACCTCCGACCAAATTGTCGATATAAGCCTTGCTGTCGTTCGTCGCATTCAGAAAGCCCGTGGTCGAAACCTGATAATGACCGCCCCGCCGCCACAACACCTTACCCGCGACACCGATTCGCCACTCGTCGTGCGGGTGACGCCCGTGTTGCAAGCTCCACCCGAAACCGGCCTGCAACCCGTGGGTCACCATGTCGGTGATGTCGAAATACGGGTTCGCTTGGTTGAACTGTTCGATCGAACCTTGCGCATCCACGACGTAGGCCAATGCGAAACCCGGAAGCTGAATCATCGGCGTGGCTCCGGCGCGCATAGCGATGTTTTTCCCCATCAGTTTGTTCAAATCGTCAGTCGTGAAATTCCTCAAAGCGTTGATCGACGTTCCGAAAACCTCATAGGTATCCCACGAGGCCTCGACCCCTAACCCCAGCAGCTTGAATCGTCGCCGATCCGATCCGGCCAAACCCGCCGGATTTTGAAAAAGCGCGTATTCGTCATCGGCCAATCCGACACCGGCCCCACCCATCGCCAAAGTGCGGGGCTGACGGATCAACGTCCGCAACGGTTCGGCCTTCGCTACCTGCGACAAGCCCATCCACGCAAGCCCTATCCATACAAGACTGCGAAAGACGATCCGAATCACTGCCACAGAAAGTTAATCCCTTGAATGAGCCCCGCCGCAGTCGAAGCGATCGGGTCGCTTTCGTTGCACGAGGCCCGGTAACGCAGCCTCGTGATCGCGGCCTGGCACTGCGAAGAACTGAATCCGTCGACCACCGTGCATTGGGTATTGGCCGCCGTCTCGGCGGCCGATTCGAGTTGCGTGAGGATACTCGAAAGCGAATCGGTCGTGCTTCCGGCCGCGGCCTCGATCATCGCCTCGATTCCGTCGAACAGATTCAACATCGCCGAAGCCGTTCCGCAGGCAGCGCCGCTCGTATCGGCCTTGACGTCGAGCAGGGTCTGCCACGGAAGATCGACCTGTTGCGCGTATCCGAGCGTGGCCGGATCGTCCGAGGTATTGAAGCCGTAACGATTCAAACTCGTCCCGATTTCGCTCATCGCGATAAATACGAGATAAACATTGGCGTCGTCGATGCGGTCACGCGCAAGAACCGAGCCCGGATTGTCGGTTCCGGCATTGATGGCGTCGACCGGTCCGATGACGGTACCGGGGTTCAACATCGCCTGAAGCGCATCTTGCGCGAACCAACCGCTTTGGAGTTTGCTGTCGAGTGCGGTCCGCGACGGGAATAACCGAACCAGGGATTTGAAAATTGCGTCGGCACTGCTGAAGTCGGAATCGCCGATTTGCGAAATCAGGTTATAGAGCTTAATCCCGATGTTGCAGGCATGAGCGGAGGCATACAGCATCCGAACGCTGTTGTCGGTATAGGACGAAAAATACAGCTCGTTTGACAGATCGATGGCCTGGGCGCAGTTGCCTGCGGTCAGCGCGTTTTGAATATCGATCTTCAAAGCCTCGCGATCGGTGCCGTTGGAAAGATCGAGCGTCCCGCGCGAACACGCGCTACAGAGAATCGCAGTAGTCCACCAAACGGCGGCAAGCGGCTTCAATCGTTTTTTCGTCGGTGGCGAAACTGAGTCGGACGCAGTTCGGCGCGCCGAAGTCGACTCCCGAAACCACCGCAACCTGAATTTCTTGTAAAAGTTTTTCCGCAAATCCATCTGCGTTTTCACTACCCTTCACACGTTCTTTCACAGGTGCTCCGTGAATGAGCGCTTCGACGTCGAGGAACAAATAGAATGCCCCCGACGGTTCATATACCTTGATTTTCGCCGATTTTTTGAGCACTTCCAACGCTAAATTGCGTCTATGTAAATATTCTTTCCGCTGCGGCTCGAAGTGGCTGTCGGGCAATTTCAAAGCAGCGACGGCGGCCGCCTGAGAGAGCGAACAAATACCGGAGGTTGAATGCCCTTGCAGCGCCACGAGCGCTTTCGTCAGCGGTTCGGGCGTCAAGGACCAGCCGATTCGCCAACCCGGCATGGCCCCGCTTTTGGACAATCCGTTGACGGTGACGGTCCGGTCTCTGAGAGAAGGATTCGCTTCGAGAAACGAACACCACTCGCCGGTGAAGTCGATCCGGTCGTAAATTTCGTCGCTGATCACCCAAACCTGGGGATGCTTCTCTAAAACGGCGCCGAGCGCGCGAAGCTCGGCCTTCGTGTACAAGGCGCCGGTCGGGTTCGACGGTGAGTTTAGAAATAAAAGCTTCGTTTTCGGCGTGATCGCCTGCTCCAGCTGCGCGGGAGTCGCTTTGTAGCGAGCCTCTTGAGTCGTCGCAATCACCCGCGTTTCGCCCTCGGCGGCCTTCACCATTTCGGGATAGCTCAACCAGTACGGAGCGATCACGATCGCCTCGTCGCCCCGGTCGACTAAAGCGAGCACAGAATCGAAAATCGCCTGCTTGCCGCCGTTACTGACGACGACGTCCGTCGCCTTCCAAGGGCGGGACGCGGCTAAGGTCGGGTGCTGAGCATTCATGCGACGGGCGACGAGTTCGCGCAACTCCAAGATGCCTGGGGTCGGCGTGTACTTCGAAAGATTTTTTTCGACGGCTTCCCAAACGGCTTTTTTCGACGCTTCGGGGGGCGCAAAGTCGGGTTCTCCGGCCGTTAAGTTGTAGATCGACTTCCCCTCTTGCTTTAGCCGGTTCACGATCGCATTGATCCGTAGTGTGGCGCTTTCCTGCAGATTCTTCACTCGGTGGGATAACATCATTTCTCCCCCAATTTTTTCTGGATTCGATGAAACACGGCCGAGGGGACGTAACGAGAGACATCCCCGCCGTAGAGATACAGTTCTTTGATCATGGTCGAGCTGACGAAGTAAAGTCCTTGCGAGGTCATCATGAACACCGTCTCGCATTCGGGATAAATGTTTTTGTTCATCGTCGCCATCATGTATTCGTGCTCGAAATCGGTCGGCGTGCGAAGGCCCCGGATGACGGCGCTGATGCCGTTCTTTTTGGCGTAATCCATGATCAGACCCGAGGTCGAATCGACCTTGACCTTCGAGTTGCTTTTGAGCGTTTCGCGAATCATCTCGACCCGCTCTTCGGCCGAAAATACGGTACTTTTGCGCGAGGTCCCCGCGACGAGCACGATCACTTCCGAAAAAAGATTCAGACTGCGCTCCAAGATGTCCAAATGACCGTTCGTGAAGGGATCGAATGATCCGGGATAGATCGCTTTCATGGTCAGGACTCCTCGCGTTTCGTGTAAAAGGTCAGCTGGCTGTCGCCGTATTTTTCGTCGCGGATGATTTGAAGGCTCGCGGGCGGCGCGAACCCGGCCCCGGCTTTTCCGGTTTCTTTGCGGTAAGCGCTCTCGATGCAAAGGCGGCCCCCGTCGGCCAATACCGCCTCCCACGGCCAGGCGCTCAGGATTTTTTCTTCGAAGCCCTGATGGTAGGGAGGATCCATGAACACGAAATCGAACGACGGTTCGGATTCGATGAACTTCAGACACGACTCGGCCTTCTTGACGAGCACCTGCGCCTGCTCGCCCAGGCCCAGCGACTTGATGTTCTGCTGAATGACCTGCGCCGCCTTCGGATTTTCTTCGACGAAAATCACGAACGAGGCCCCCCGGGAAAGCGCTTCCAGGCCCAAGGCGCCGGATCCCGAAAAAAGATCGAGGATGCGGGCGTCGTGCAGCCCCATTTGAATGCTGTTCAACCAAGATTGGCGCAATCGTTCGGAAGTGGGACGGGTACTGGTCCCCGGAAGCGATTCGATCAGACGGCCGCGATGGATCCCGGAAGTGATGCGTAGCACCTTTTTATTATGCCACGTTTTTCAAAGGTAAGTGAACCGCTTTTCCGTCCGTGAATCGAATCTCGATCGAGTCGTGCACCTGGCGGATTTCGACGGTTTCGTTGGTGTTTTCGATTTGAAGGGCAATGACGATGTTGCCGGTCAGCTGAATGCCGATGCGACCCGCTTCGGCATCTTCGGCGGTGGGAGCCGGAATCGCGGCAACCGGAGGCTTGAGTTCGACGACCTCGGCCATCGGTTCGGTCTCGCGTTGATGCAGATGCGCCCGTCCCTCGGATTGACCCTGTTTCTGGATCTCCTCAATCTCCGAAATGATCGAACGGATTCTGGAAAGCTGTCGCGACATACGCCTTTCCTATCGTCGGAATCGTATCAAAACTTGAGCAAAACCGCTCTGCATTAACTTATTGAATTTGTTTTTGTTATTTTATCCTAGTCGTCTTTCCGGACTGCTGTTATAAGTTTGACTCTTGGTGATTCTGGGGGGAGTTTTCTAACGACATGGACAAGGCATCCGCTGATTCCGCATTTGATTCGACACCGCTTGACTCAAACCTTTTCGATCCGCTCGCTTTATTGGAAAAGAAGCGGCTCCAAAAATCGCTGACTGACACTCAGACGCTGTCTGCGACGATTGCCGAGGCCTTGACCCCGAATGCGTCGGCCATTCCGATTCTGACGAACCCCACCGCGTTTGAAAAACTCGAACAGTTTCTCGATCATTTGGTGTTGGAGCAGCTGAAAAAGCCGGAAGACCTTCTGAAGCTCAACCCTTCCCGCCGCGAAAGCCTGGGGCGGTTTTTATCCGAATTGTGCCGGACTCCCGTGCCGACCGACCCGCAAGAGGCCTTAAAGACCTTTACCCGCATCGACCGCAGCGAGGCCGAGCACGAAGCGTTAAAGCAGCTTTTCAAGCAAATCGCGCTCGTGCAGATCGGCAAGGCGCTCCTCATCAAAAGCTGGAGCGAACCCTCACTCAAGGCCTTTGCGAAATCCGATTTGAAAGATCTGACAGCGGCCGTCGAGCGGGGCCTGCGCCCCTTCATCCATCTTCAGACCTCGACTTGCCAGCTGATCCAGCGGAATTTTTACTCGTGGTACAAACTTTCGGCGGCGTCGCAAGAGGCGCTTTGGGATCTCCTCTCGGAGATTCAGGACCTCGACCACGCGAAAGAATGGCTGCTCGACCGCGCCATCCAACTTTCGGCCGAAACGCTGGGCGAACGCGACCGCTACAGCAAGGTGTTTTACCGGAATCTTTGGAAGGCCGTCGAAAAAAACCGCCTGTTCGAAGCCAAACGCGGCACCCACTACGGTTTCAGCCCCACCCTTCGTGACGGCTGCATGATGGAGTACGCCCCGGATTCGATCGAATGGATGGGCTTCGAGCCGCTTTCGTTCGAGTTGCTGTTCGGCGAAATCCGTTACCTGTGGAAAACACCGAAGCGCCTTCCGCTTTGGGTGAAAGGCTCGGGGCTCGAGATGAGCATGGAACAGCAGTGCTCGATGCTGCTCACCCACTCCGGAAAACAAAATGTACTTCAACAAATGGACGCGATTTCTTGCTGCGAGATCGCCCTCATCACCGAAGAGAACCTGATTCGCACGCAGGCGCGTTCGATGGCGGCGCAAGCACTTCGCAAACAGGTCGATCAGCATTCCATCCTGAAAAAACTGAAACAGCCGACCACCACTCGGGGTATGTATCAAGCGTGTCAGGCGCTCGAAAAACTGCGGCAAGACGGCGTGCTCGTCTGGGCCCGTGAAGAGCTGCTCGACGAAAGCTCGGGCAAACCCGCCTTGTCGTTCATCCTGAACCAAGCGAGAATCCTGCTCATCGCCGATTTTACGGCGCTTCAGGTCGAAGGCGGTTCGGATTGCGAACGGATCAAGCGCGACATTCCGAAAGCGCTCTACATTCTGAAAAAGGAAAGCCAGCTCGAAGCCCGCAAAAGCCACCGACCTCTGATGATCAAGGCCTACGGCACGCTCCGAAACGCGGCCGATGTTTCCATTTTATTCGACCGCGTGATCTCGCTCGTTCAAAAGCCCGATCAAGCCTTTCCGCTCGAACCGTTTCAGCTTCATGCGCGCGTGAGCCCGATCGATCAGCGCGAATGGGAGCAACACTGGTTCAATCCCACCGACGATCAGCTCGTCGACCGGATCGAAGACCTGAAGCGCAACGCGACTCCGCTCGGACAACTCGCCGTGATCCGCACGACTCATCCTTCCCTCTCTTCACCGTCGGAGCCGGGACTTTTCGCCGACGTCGACCGCGCCGACCAGGGGTTTTACGCGTGGGTCGAAAGCAACAAAAACGGAAACGAAGTATTCACCGCGCGCGCATCGAACTTGCCGGAATACATGAAGGGTAGCCACGCGCTGTTCTCGATCGTTCCGATGCAGCCGGAGTGGAACGAGCCCCTGCAAGTGCTCGTCCGTTCTCAGTTGACCCGCGATTGGTTCAATTATTCGGTCGAACGCAAAAAAGGGGCCTGGCTGTTGCGCGAATCGGACTTGAAATCGATTCCGGTTCCGCGTCACATCAGCCAATTTTTGGCGAACCCGATGCCGATCGAAGCCTTGTCGGATTCCGCTCAAAAAGCGTTGGGACAAATCCCTTCCGAACCGGGACATGCGCACACCCATCTCGAAGCGCTGTCGGAGACTCATCCCCAGCTCAAAGCGCACGCCTTCGTTCTGGCCTCGCAAGTGCTGGAGCATCTTGAAAATCATCAGGGCATGCTCTTCTCGCTCGTTTCGCCCGACGAACAGATTCAGTATCCGAAGCTGTTTAAGACCGTGATGACTGAGAAGGATTTGCAGCCGCTGCACCAGCATCCGCTGATTCGTTTTACACCGACGCTGACCGCCCACATGGCGATTCAGCAGATTTCGGTGATGAAGTTCCCGACGCCGGGGGTTCTGCTCACGACGTCGAAGGGACTGACGCTTCAGCTCTTCATCCAGGATCAATGGCTTCGCGAGCGCTGCTTCGAAATGATGCAAGAGCTGCAGTCGCAAGTCGCCGAACCGACTTGGGGCGAGCTGTGCTCGTCGATCCGCCTGCCGAAGAACCCGAGTCAGGCCCAGTCGATGAGTCAACAGATCCTGAAGGCCTATGCGCACGAGAAATTGAAGCGCAAGGAGCTCAACCACCTTCTTGGCGCTTGCCTGATGAATCCAGGCGCGGCACAATCGAAGGTGGGACTCCTTCAATAATGAACGACCGCGCATCATTCTCTTCGTCGCATCAATCGCCTCAACAAGCCTGGAATCAGCGTCAGCCGATTTTCGAGGAAGAACGTCGTTATTTCAACCTGATCGATCTCCACAAACTGACTCAAGCCTGGCTGCACGAATTGAACCCCGCTGACGCGGATACGGCCCACCGCCTGGAGCGCGTCATCCGCCCCGAGCTGGCACAGAACCTGTGGCTACTCGAAAAAATCAAGCTCGATCAGCTGCCTCCCGAACTGTCGAGGATGGTCGATGCCCAGTCGGTCGGGGAATTCCTGAACGAACTCGAAGAGACCGTTCAGATCGTCCAGATCACCACGCTTGAAAACGCGCTCGACCACACGACGGACGCGGTGGGACTGATGAACCTGCTTGAAAAGGTAAGCTGGAAGCACGGAAAATCGATCGCCGAGCGGCGCTGGCCCGATTTTTCGGGCTCGGCCGATTTATCCGGCCACGAGCCGAAGAAGTACTTTCAAGCCTTGACCGACAGCCCGCTCTGGACTCCGTCGGCGAAACACGAGTTGCCGTTTTTGCTGGAACGAAGCACGCCGAGCCGTTGCAGCTTCTACTGGTTACAGTCGCCGCACGCCAAGCCTTCACTTTCCATCTCGCCTCGGGTCATGGAGCTCTGTCAGCTTTCGCACGAATTGATTCGCGGATTCTTTTACGGATTGAGCCGCAGTCTCAAGGTCGACATCGTTCCGACCTTGCTACACGAACGCAAGGTGTATCACCTCACCCTTCGTCACGATTGATTTTCCTATCATTCCGATTCGATTTATTTATTTTTCTTCTTTCCGCCGGAGCGAGAAAATGAACGCGGATGAAAATCCAGAAAAGGAGTCGTTATGTTTAACTTCAATTCGGATGCCGTAAAAGGCAAATGGAAAGAGATCAAAGGCGACGTCAGAAGTCTTTGGGGTAATTTGACCGAGGATGATCTCGAAAAGACCCATGGCAACATGGACTCGTTGGCCGGAGTGATTCAGCAAAAATACGGAATCAGCCGCGAAGAAGTCGAGAAAAAACTCAATTCTTTGGCGGATCGCTACGGCTTGAGCGGAGTGTCGGCGCAAAATAAAAACTCGGCTGGCTCAAGCGCGTCGTCGACCCAGGCTGAAGGCCGAGAGAACACGCCTCAGGCCGACCAAAAAAACTCGTCATCTTCAGGTTCATCACTGACCCATTGATCGAGTGATTGTCGAAGGACGGAGAACCGGGGTGACGTCGTCATCCCGGTCCGCCTAATCTTCCTTGCTCTTGCTGATGCGGCGATAGATCGTGCGTTCATTTACGCCCAGCAGCTTCGCCGCTTGGGCCCGATCGCCCTTCGTCGCGCTCAGCGCCTTTTGAATCATCAGGTCTTCGATCTCTTTCAAACTCATGCCGAGCGGAATCGTAATCTGCTCGCCCTCGGCCGCAGCTACCTCCGGCACGAGCTGCTCGGAAAGATGAGGGGGTAGATCGGATTTTTGAATCACACCGTCCTGATCGAGCACGATCGCCCGCTCCAACACGTTCGAAAGCTCACGCACGTTCCCCGGCCAGGAGTGATTCATCAGAATCGCCTGCGCTTCGGTGTCGATGCCCGAGATTTTTTTCCCATACTCGCGCGAAAATTTCGAAAGAAAAAACTGGGTCAATTCGGGAATGTCTTCCGGACGGTCGCGAAGCGGCGGGAGAGTGAGCGTCATCACGTCCAAACGATAAAAAAGATCCTGTCGGAATCGTCCTTCCTTCACGCGTTGAGAAAGGTTTTGATGCGTGGCCGCGAGCACGCGAACGTTTACGGGTTTTTCTACGGTCGCGCCGAGCCTGCGGATTTTCTGTTCTTCGAGCACGCGCAACAGTTTGGGCTGAAGCGAAAGCGGCATATCGCCGATTTCGTCGAGCAGCAGCGTCCCCTGATCGGCGGCTTCGATCAATCCGGCCTTCGCGGCGTTCGCGCCCGAAAAGGCGCCCCGTTCGTAACCGAAAAGTTCACTCTCCATCAGGTTTTCCGGGATGGCGGCGCAGTTCACCGCCACGAACGGTTTCGCCTTCCGCGTGCTCGATTCATGAATGAGCTTCGCCACGCGCTCTTTTCCCGTTCCGCTTTCTCCCAGAATCAGCACCGACGCATCGGTTTTAGCGACCTGTTCGATCAACACCTTCAATTCGAGGATCGCCTTCGACGATCCGGCAAAAGACGAATCGGGCAGAGCACCGATCGTGTTTCTTCCGAGACGGGCTTTGACCTGTTCGACCGCATCCAAGAGCGCCTGCCGCTTGAAGGGTTTCAGTAAAAAATCGACCGCACCCATTTTCATCGCCCAGACGGCGTCTTGAACTTGGCCGAAGGCCGTCATCACGATGAAGGGAATGTCGCGACCTTGCTTTTGATACGCCTCGACGAATTCCATGCCGGACATTCCGGGCATTCGCACGTCGGTTACCACCAGATCGGGGGTTGCCCGCTGAAGCTGCTCCAAGGCGGTTGTTCCCGAGCTGGCGCAGACGACTTCGTATTGGTCGCCGTACTCCAAGATCCGTTTCGTCGAGTCGAGGGATTGCGGATCGTCGTCCACGAGCAGAATCTTCAAACTCATGCGTGCGCCTCGGGAGCGAGCGGAAGATCACGCATCATCACCAACGCAGGCAATACCCCTTCAAAGCGGGTGCCCTTCGAACCGACCGACGAGACCAGCTGAAAATCGCCGCCCAGATCGGTGAAAACTTTTTTGACGAACGAAAGCCCCAAGCCCGTTCCCTGCGCCTTGGTCGTGAAAAAAGGCTTGAACAGATTCGCGCGGGCTTCTTCCGAAATTCCGGGGCCGTTGTCTTCGAACCAGATCACGACCTGTTTGGCGTTCCGGGTGCGGGCCACGCGAATCACGATCTCGGTCGCCTGCGCCTGAATCGAATTACGGATCAGATTCCCGAGCGCGTATTCAATCAGGTCGCGGTCGCCGATCACTTGCGTATCGGGTTCGAATTGCCAATCGACTTTGGTCTTGTTCTGCTCGATCGAAGTGGCATAGGTCGCGAGCGCCGATTCGATCACCTCTTTCATTTCGACCGTCGTTTTTTGCTCGGGCGAAAGTTTCGAAAGGCGAAGGTAGTTCTGAATGATTTTCTGCAAACGCTCGACGCTGGCCAGGATCGAACTCATGGATTGTTTGAGCGAAACCTGCGAAGCGCTCGCGCCTTGGGGCAGCTGAGGAATCATTTCGAGCGCAAGCTCGGCCTCCAGCCCGATCGAGTGAAGCGGATTCCCCACTTCGTGCGCGACCTGCGCCGAAAGGCGCCCTACCGCGGCCAGGTGCTCGGCCTGCTGCAAGCGTTTTTGAAGCTCGCCCATTTCGAGCAGCATCTTGTTCTGCTCTTCGAGGCGTGCCGTCTGGAAGACGATCGTTTTTTCGCGTTCGATCAGGCTCGTCGCCATTTGATGGAATTCGCGGGCGAGCTCACTCACTTCGTCGTGTTGTCCCAGGGGAATCACCGGCAGCTCAGAGCGTTCTTGGGCGGTCAATGCCCCGCGCTCGGTAATCTGCTGCACGATTTTGCGAAGTCTGCCGATCGGACGAAGGGCGCGCTCGCCGAGCCAAAGCATCGCGAGCGCCACACAGATCACCTCCAGCAAAAGTAATTGCAAGGCGAAGCGAAGATTCTGGACACTGTTCTGGGCTTCCTTGAATGCTTCGTGCGTTTCGTGATCCAGCTCGCGTTTCGCCCATTCGGTTTCTTTTCCGAGCATTTCAAGCTGCTTGAGCCATTCGGGATAAATCTGCGCCGCCTGGTCGAGGTTCCGGTCGCGAAGCCGCAAGAACAACTGCTCAGCCACTTCGCCGAGGTTCGAGTTCAATCGCAACAGCCGCGTGTGCCAGTCCCGCCACAGTTGAGAATTCAATTCGTTTTTTTGAATGCGTTCAAGCGTCGCCCGATGCACTTCAAGCGCCCAGGTTGGAATCCGGCGGGGCCTCCAATGGGGGTCGCTCCAATGCGAAAACCCAAGGCTGCGGTCCAGCTCGCGTTTTAAAAGTTCGGTATCGGACGAAAGCTGCATCAACTCGCGTTGCATCGGAACGGTCCGAAGGTTCACCTCCGAAAGGCGCGCGTTCACCTGTTGCGTGATTCCGAAACTCACCGCAACCCCGATCAGGCTGACCAGCATCAGGACCGATAAAAACAGGAATACTTTGGAGCGCAACGAATGAAGCATTTACCGTTTCAGGGTACCATGAGGCTCAATCGGTGCCAACGAAATCGGCGCCTTTCTCGGTGTCCAATCCGGCCCTGAGGCGCCCGCAAACGAGCAGATACCGGCAGCGGTCGCAATCGGCGGGTTTCGCCGGATTTGCCGTAAAATGCCCCTCTTTTGCCCGAGCGATCAGCTCCGAAATTTTTTGATCGACCCGGCTCCAAATCTCGTCCGGCGCTTCCGCAAACAGCGAGGCAACGTTACTGCGGGCCGTGGTGATCGCATGCTCGACGGCATCGCTTTTTCGGGACCGGTTATAACGAGTGAACAGAATTCCCGCGTTTCGGTTCACTTCGTTCGGATTGAGCTTCAGGTATTGGGCCGCGACGACTTCTTGATTCGATTTTTCCTTCAAAGCCAGGGCATAGAGGGGGAGCTGCAAGCCGACTCCCTTTTCAAGGGTCTCTTTTCCGTTCGGGACCGACGAGCCGGTTTTATAGTCCATCAGTACCAGACCTTCGGCATGCTGATCCACGCGGTCAATCCGACCTTTGAAGTGCAGTCCGTCTTTTTCCCATTCGATCGGATACTCAAGATGTGCGGGCTCGGCGCCCGAACGGGCCCGGTATTCGGTTTCGGATTCGAGAAAGTGAACGAGCAATTTCAGGGTGCGGTAACGGATGGCTCGGTAAAGGCGTTCGCTTTTGAACCAAGCGACAGGCCGGGTTTTCTTCCAGGCAAAGTCGAAAACTTCGATCAGATCGACCTCGCCCTTTTCGGTCACGATCTTTTCGAGCGCAGCGTGCACGAGGTTTCCGTAGGCATCTCCCTGAAGTTCGAAGTCGGGTTCGCGCTCGTCATACAACGAAAGCAAAAATCCGGCATACGCGGTGAACGCGCAGTTGCCGTAGGCGTTCAGGAACGACACCGGCCATTCGGTTTTCGGAAGCGGCACCCGCACTTCGGACGAACGCTCTTTCAGCCTCGCCTGCAAGGAGGGAATCGTCTTCGGATGCGCGCCCAGGTTTTCTTTTTCGCTCAACCCAAGCGACGGGATTGCGCCCAGATTCAGATCGCAGGATTCGACTTCGCTTCCGCCCTCATCGTATTCGTAATCCCAAAAAACGGCCGAGGCACCCCACCGCGCCCAGTTTTGAAAAGACTGTACGGCTTGTGCCTGTGCCTCGCGATACGACGGAAGGCCGAACTCGGTCGACAGAACCTCGCGGTCGCGCGCCGAAAACCATTCGTTCCCCTCTTCGCGCGGTTCGAAAAATGCGGGCGGAACGCCGAAAAAATGAACCGTTAGCCCTTTCGGGGCTTCACCGCCGAAGGCCACGGCCTGATCGACGCGAAAAAGCCTGAGCCCCGTTCGATTTTTGAACGGAGTCGAAACGGGGGTGGCCCGTCGCAATTTTTCTTGAACCTGCTCCAGCCAGTAACGCAACGGCCGCTTGCGATGCTGAAGGCCGATCTGCTCGAAAGACTGCATCCATTGCGAAAAAAATCGCTCAAAAATCGGATCCACCCAAGCCGGAAGCGAAAGCGCCGCGATCGAATCCGAAATCGCCTGATTCAACTCGGTCAGGGTCAGGCGGCTCGGATACCGCTTTTGAAGCGCCGTCAGCGCATCGCGGACGGGCTCCATCCGCGCGTAGCTTTCGATTCCCTGAACGGCGCCCGATTCGATGATTTTCTTCCGGTACTCGCCCGCCTGAGGACGAAGTTCGGGCTGGGTTCCGATCCATGCCAGCATCAACGACGACGGAAATCCGCGAGCGACGAGTTCCATCTCCAGCGTTGCGCGTTTGATCGCTTCGCTTTGGACGATCAGGGTCGGATCGCGAGGGTCTTGCAAGGGAACGCCCCGGCTTTCGGCCACGCGCTTTAAGGTTCTTCGGATCGAAGGTTCGTCGGGAATCACGATCGCGTGCCGATCGAGCGCCGACGGATCGGCGAGCGCTTCCTCGACCAAAAGATCGAGCAGAAAGTGAGCCGCGTCTTCGAGCGAATGGGCTTGTTTACGCGCGAGGCTGACCTCTTTTTCGACGACCAGAGAATGCGAAGGGATCGTCGTCACTCCGGTCTTCCGCGAAAGCTCGTCCCAAAACGACTTTAACCGGGGGGGGTTTACAAAATGCTCCAGCACGAAGATCGATTTTGAAAAATCGCTCTCGGATATCCGCTGGCTTGCCACTTCGAAAACGCGAGGCTCGTCCCAAAGATCGCGCAGCTCCAGCAGCCTTTCCCAATACCGGTTCAGCAAAAAAAACTCTTCCCGCTTCGGATCGGCGCGGGCTTCGTTCAAGCGCCCGCGCAACACCTGCGCTTCCTCTTCGTGAGAAAACAGCAATCGCCCCTGTTGAAGCGATCGATCGAGACCCTCGAAAAACCGGGGCCGAAACCGATGCTGACTGAGAATGGGAAGCGCCGTCCGCAGGTTTTCGTCCCGAAATGCCTGACGAAGCAGCTCCACCCGAGCAGCCCCCTCTAATAACCGAGTATTTGATTCGGGGACAAAAAACTGGGCCAGCTGCTGGGGATGAACGATCGCCTGTTCGCTAAACGCCAATCGCCGCTGAAAGCACAGGGCCTTCCACTCTTCGCGAACAAAACCTGAACCAATACAAAGGATTGCGCTAGGCCGAAGGCCCGCCAAGCGTTCAAAAAAAGAATCATCGAACCGAGTCACTTCTCTATTTATATCATGGCTTTGGTTTGACTTCGCTCGGTTTCTATGATTAATCCGCCGTGTCAATGCGAAATCGAACGAGTGCATTTTTTTCATTCACTCCGGAGTCGGGCATTGCGGTCACCACCGCAATGGTCCTGTTTCTTTTTCATCCCGCATCCGCCTTTTCGACCGAATACCATGTCGGTCTCGAAACCGATCTTTTCCGCAAAGAAATCACGCCCTCGTTCTTTCCGATTCTTAATCTCGGAATCAACGCGCACTCGAAGGACGACGACGATTCGCTCGGAGAGTACGAATACAAAGCCGACGCCGAGTTGAAGATCAGCCCAAGCCATCCCAAGGCGTTTACGATCTCGGCCAAGAACGTCTACTTCGGCGAAAAGGACCAAAGCTACGAATCGCCCCTGCGGTTCAGCTACGGCCGCCGCCTGATCGGCTGGTCGGGGCTGGACGAGATGTGGGGATTGGGCGAGTTCGAACCGCTCGACTCATGGGATCGCCTGCGCTCGTTCGAGCAAGGCTTGACCGGAATTTTCGGTTACACCGAAACCCAGAAGTTCAATTTTCGGTTTTTCCTTTCGTACCTGTTCATCCCCGAATTGACGCCGAACACGGTGATCGAGAACGATCAGTTCGTCCACGAACACCCGCAAGCGACGACGAACCCGCCTCAGACGCTGAAGCTTCTCAACCAAGACGTTCCGCTCGGATACCAGCTGGACGTTCCGAGTCTCGCGAAGATCGTCTTTCGCCCGAGTTTCGCTTTTCTGGTCGAAACGAAGCGCGAGATCCCGGTTTACGCGAAATTCGTCTACGGCTATTTGCCGCTGAATTACCTTCCGATCTCGCTCGAGGCCAAATACGGCATCGACATCAATCAAACCGTCGTAAAATTGCGCCCGAGGCTTCTGCAACATCATCTCTATAACGGAGAACTCGCCTACCGCTTCGACGATTCGGTCAGCGTCGGGTTCACGGCTCTGATCGATCAACCCGTCAACGACACCATCGCCGACGACGACAACACCACGCCACTGAATACCTCTTATCACTGGAGCCCATGGATCCAATATTCGCTTCCTCAAACGAAGCTCACGCTGACTCAGCTTTGGACCCGAGGCGGCCTCGACGCCGACGTCGGCCCGTATACCGATCACTCGGGAAAAACCAGCATCTTCAGCTCGCGAATCCTTTATCGGAACGCGACTCAGTTGAGCATCCGCCACGAATTCGGCCAAGAGAATTCGCATCCGACCCTCCAGCTGAAAGGCATTCATGAATACGCGATCGACGCGAATTGGATCGCGGCGGATTTTTCGTTCCTGCCCCGGCCCGACCTCACCGTCTTCATCGGCGGGGACGTGATCTCGGCCGAAAAACCGGCGGCAGCCGACCGAGGGGCCGAATTTTTGGCAGACATGCGCGCGCTCGACCGCATTCGGATGGGGGTGAACTATGTATTCTAAAAGTCTCCTCGTCGCCGCTTTGATCGCCCTTTCAGGGTGCGGATGGATTCAAGACAAACCGAAGCCGCAGCAAACCATTCAGTCGTCCGTCCTCGACCTTTCGTGCTTGAACGACGTTCCGACTCAGCTTCAAACACTGTTTCAGGGCGGTTATGGATTCGACGAACCCGATCAGCGGCAACTCGATTCGCTTTGGCAATGCCTCGACAAGACCCTCGATACCTTCTCTCGCTATACGACGGGCGCCAAACCCGGCGTTTACACCTCGAAGGAGCTTCGCGGCTTCGCCAACCGTTATTTGCCGAGCACGCGTTCGCTCGGGAGCGGCATGACCGACTCCATTTTCAAACTCAAACGCGCGGTCCTGGGCGGAAACGACACCGAGATCACGCAACCCGAAATTCAAAGCTTAAGAGCGAAACTGACGAAGTTCGCCGCGATCATCAAGCCCTTCTCGGGCTACCTCGACGTCCTGATCCATCCCGAAGGAAAAACCGCTTTGCAAAAGCGGATCGCGAGCGAAAACCTGAACCAGTTCGTGCTCGACTTGGCCGACCTGCTCGGCGACTCGGTCAATCCGGTCGCCTGGAGCGATTTGATCTCGTTTATCGACGAACTGGACCTTTTCACGCGCGCGGGCGGCTCGCCCACCGCCTTGACCGCCGTCAAAGAACAGCTTCCGTTGTTTCAATATTTCAAGCTTTTGATCGTGGGCGGAAACGAGAACGCCATCGAACGCGCGAAATGGAGGCCGATCTTCCAGGCGGTTTCGCATTTTTACAATGCGCTTTTCCTGACGAATAACCTCCCTGACCTGCTCGAAGCGCTCAGTATCGAAGTCGATTCGACCGAGATCGAACAAAAAGAAGCCGTCGAGCGGATTACCGGCTTGCTCAAGGTGCTGAAAAACGATCCGACCCTGTACTCCAAAAACCCGATCGCGACCCTGTCGGACAGCTGGGCCAAGGTCCTCATGCTGAACTCGTTTCTTTTTCCGCGTAGCCAGGGTTCGCTCGCGCTGAAAGCCTTCTTGAGTTCGACCGCCATCCGGAAACTCGCGGGTTACATCGTCAACCAGACTCTTCAGATTGACGTCAACCAACTCGACCCGAACCTCATTCAGTCTCTCGCCGACAACGTGATCTCGCTCGTCGAACAAGCGGCGATCGCCAATTCGCCCGGTGTCGGTGTCTCTTCGCCGTTTTCATTCTCGACTTTCCGCGACTATCTTCCGCAAATCAAGCCGCTGTTGAAAGACCCTCGGGTTTACGACATGGCCGAACAGGGCGCGGAAACGCTGCGCCTCGTGACCCCGCTTCTGATCGGAAAAGAGTCGGACGCGCTGACGCCGAGAGACCTTCGCGCCATCATCGAAAAAGGCATCGATCTGTTTCTGACCTGGAACGACTCGAAAAATATCGAGGAATCGATCGGTCAATCGCTCGACATTTTACTGAGAAGACCGAACTTTTACTCGCTTCAGTCGGTCGAGCTGGAACAGGCCCTGAATTCGATGCAAAGCCTGCTCAATCTTGCGAACCTGACGAATCACATCCCATGGGACGCGATTCGAACCCATTTGCATCGGGCGATGAAAGCCAAAGCCGTCCTTTTCGGCAATTCGAACCAGACACTTTCGAATTACGAGTTGCAACAGCTGGCAAACCTTTGGGAGCCGTTCCGAAAAGGAGTCGATCCTGACCATAACCTTGGGCAGGTCCTCGAAAATTTGGCCAATCTGCTGAAAAACAGCCCGTTCGCAAGCGCAAAGATCGAAGACCTGGTCTCGGTCGCCGACCTTTACCTCCCGGCCGATCGTTCGGTCGAATCCTGGGGCTTCAGCTTCGAGCAGCTCGGCCAGATCAAGGCCCTCGTGATCGGCGGCGCGACCGACTCGATCTCGCCCGACGAATACACCGATCTTGCCCACTTCTCGTCGGTGCTCGCCAAAGAGGTGTATCCTCAGCTTCAGTCGCTTCCGAAAGGCTTCAAACCGGGTTTGAACTCGCAGACTTTCACGATCCTTGAAAGCGGACTGCAATCGCTCATCGATTCCCGCGCGAACACCTTGAACGATACGATCCCGCTTCAGGTCTTGAAGGACTTCATCGCAAGCTACCTCAAGACCTCCGGCTATTCCGTCCACGAAAAAACCATTTCGACTTTCCTGATTGGTGTGAATCACCGGCTGTTTCAGGGACAGAAAACCGACAAACCGAAGACGCTGAAAGGTGGCATCAAAGTCGACGAACTCGTGCCTTTGGTCGCTCTGGCCAGCCGCCTGAAAACGACTTTCGCCGATTTCGAGCAAGCGTTCGGGGACGTGCCCGAAACTCAATCGGTCGAAAAAGCCGAGCTTTTGTCGCGGCTCACGCTCGACGAAGACAAGGAAGTGCTCGAAAAACTTCCGCCGATCATGAAAGGCGGCACGGGCCTTCCGTATTTCAACACTCCCGGCAAAGCCAATCACGCGTATTACTTGAACGACCTGGCGTACAAGGGGTTTCTGTATCACGTGCTGAACTGGGTTTTCAAAGGCTATCAAGTTCATCCCGACCCCGATTCGGCGCTGATGCTTTCCGGGCTGAGCCCCGTTCGCCTGAATTACGACGACGTGGTGGACGTCCTGACCGACATCAACGATTTGATTTCGGAATTGAAACTTTCTTACAGCACCGATGCTCCGCGCGTTTCGGCGCGCAAACGGATGCAGACGATCAACATCTTCACCCAGTCGGGAAACGGCGACGATTACATTGATCTTTACGAGACGATGGAGTTCCTGACGCTGGCATCGAGCGGACGAACCCTGTTGGACTCGACCCTGGCAAGCCTGATGAAAACCTGCGCCCCCGAAGCCCGGACGATCGACGACGTGAAAGGGTTTCCGGTCGCCTGCTTGCGATCGACGTTCTTCCAACCCGCCTTTTTCTCGAACGTCTACGGGCCGGTGGCCCCGCAAATGACCGCGGAATACCTGAGCCTCAGCGAGGATCAAAAAACGGCGTTCCAAAACGCGGTTTTCTCGGCAACCGCCACGGGCTGGAACGAACACACGCTCATGACCCCGTCGGACATGGAAACTTTCGTTTCGGTGCCGTATTACGCCGAAAACATTTTCGAACGGCTCGATCACAACTTCGACAGCACGATCAATTTTTCGGAAGCGATGAGCGGCTTCCCCGTCTTTTGCAACGAGATCAAGAAGGCCGGAAACGGCGCACTCAAGGGGTCTTGTACTCCGGGAGAATACGCGGGCCAGGTCGAAGCGATTTACGGATATTTACTTTTTTATGGAAGACCGCCGAATACGCCGCAGCCGGGCGACGGTCTTTGGAGAAAAATCAAGAAGACGAAAGCGCTTCTGTCGTGGCTCCGTTACTGGAAACGCCTGAATCGCGATTCGGACGTGCGCGACTCGCATCCGCCGCAGTTGAAGCGTCACGATCTGCTGACGATTATTTCGAATCTGTCGTCCACGCTTTCGGGGAATACGCCCTAATCGTCACGAACGAAGCGTCCCCAATACCTGCATGAACTCTTCGGGAAGATTCGCAGTCACGGAAACGGGCTGATCGGTCATCGGATGGTTGAACTCTAGCTGATAAGCATGCAGCAGCAGTCTCGGCGCCGCGATGAAGGGCGCCAGGTTTTCGGGAAAGTACATGGGATCCCCTAAAATCGGCAGATTCACCTCGGTGCAATGCACGCGGATCTGGTGTGTCCGGCCCGTCTGGGGCTGGGCTTCGAGCCAGTACATGTCCCGAAACGCTTCGATCACCCGGAACTGGGTTAAGGCATAATCGCCTCCCGCGCGCACTTCGCCGAAACGGGTGTTTTCGTTCTTCGCGTTGACCTTGCCCAGAAAATTCTCGACCTTGAATCGATCGCCCGGCTGATAAACCTTGGCCTGAGGGGCGCGCCAGACCATGCACTGATAGGTCTTCTGGATCCGGTGGGATAAAAACAAATCCGATACGCCTTTATTCGCATCTTCGCGCTTGGTAAAGAGCACCAGGCCCGAGGTATCGCGATCGAGCCGGTGGTGGAGCCCGACGTAAGCCTCCTTTTTGCCTTCAGGCACCCCGTCCCGTTCCGAAAGGAAGCGTTTGATCAAGTCGTAGAGGTTCGTCCGGAACGGATCGATCGTCGGCTGCGTGGGAATTCCCGCCGGTTTGTCGACGATCAGCAACCACTCGTCTTCGAAAACGATCCGGTTGGTGTCGAATCGGATGTTCTGAATCCTGGCGGGCCCATGGTTCAGCTTTTCGGCGTCGTAATAAACTTCAACGGTCGCGCCGCTAAAAACCGGACTCATTCCGTCCTTGTTGCGATGCCGGTTGACGTAGACGGCGCCGCCGAAAAGAAGCGCTCGGATCTGCGTGCGCGAGATCGGCTCGCCCAGCGCGACCGGCAGCCAATCCATCAGAAAATGATCGAGTCTGGATTTCGGAATGGATCCCGGAACCCGGGTATGCAGTCGCTTCATCTCAGGACCGCTCCACCGAGATCACGCCTTTTTTCGCTTCCAGCGCGCTGATCACGCGGTTCAGCTGATCGGTGTTCCCGACTTCGACTTCGAAAATCGCGATCGCCTTTTTGTCTTTGGTCACGCGGATGTTGGCCGAGGCGATGTTCACTCCGCAGCCGGTAATCGTCTGCGACATGAGGGCAAGCAGACCGGATTCGTCCTGGGCCAGCACGCGCACGCGGACCGCGCGTTTGACCGGAGCGCTGAGCCCCTGATTCCAGCTGACTTCGATCCGCCGTTCGGTATCGGTATCGAGCGCGCGCGGGCAGTTCGCCTGATGGACGGTCACGCCGCGCCCGCGGGTGATGAAGCCCACGATGCTTTCGCCGGGGACGGGATTGCAACAACGCGCGAACCGAATCAACACGTCGTCGATTCCCTCGACGATGATCGCGTTCCGGGCCTCGCCCTTCTTGGAGGCCGATTTGATGGCTTTTCTGAGGAAGGTCTCTTGTTCTTCGGCCTTAAGCTTCGCGCGCTTGGCCTCAAGCTCTTCGCGAGGAATCAGCTTCGACACAACCTGTTCGAGCACGAAGCGTCCGTACCCGAGTCCGACGTACAGCTCGTCGATCGAGCGCAACGAAAAATCGCGCAGCATTTGATCAATTTGCCCGCTCTTTTCGAGTTTCGGAAACGACATTTCGAGGCCCTTCAAGGACTTTTCGAAAATTTCCTGGCCCTGAACCTTGGCGATGTCGCGCTCGCGTTGCTTGATGAAGGCGCGGATTTTCGCCTTCGCGCGCGACGATTTGACGATCTTGAGCCAATCCTTCGAAGGGGTCTGCGTCGGCGACGTGATCACTTCGATCGCATCGCCCGATTTCAGACGATGCTTGAGCGAGACGATCCGGCCGTTCACCTTGGCCCCGACACAGCGGTTTCCGACGTCGGTGTGGACGGCGTAAGCAAAATCGAGCGGAGTCGCGCCGTACGGAAGCTCTTTGACCTCGCCCCTCGGCGTGAACACGAAGACGTCTTCCGAAAAAAGATCGACCTTTACCGTTTCCAAAAACTCGTTCGGATCAGAAAGGTCTTTCTGCCATTCGAGCAGGCGATTCACCCACTGCACGTTGTCTTTCGATTTCGAGTCGAAACGGCCTTCCTTGTACTTCCAGTGCGCGGCGATCCCGCGTTCGGCCACGAGGTGCATCTCGGTCGTGCGGATCTGAATTTCGGTGCGCTCGCCGGATTGCCCCACTACGGTCGTGTGCAGAGACTGATAATTGTTCGCCTTCGGCATGGCGATGTAATCCTTGAACCGCCCCGGAACCGGTCGAAACGCGGCGTGAATCACGCCCAGCGCCTTGTAACACTCGGTAATGTTGTCGACGATGATCCGAAAGGCCAGCACGTCGTGAAGCTCGTTGAAATCGACCTGCCGGCGCTCCATCTTCTTGTAGATAGAATAGAAGTGCTTCGCGCGGCCCGAAACCTGGGCCTTGACGTCGTATTCCGAAAGCTTTTCCTGGATGAGCGCCGAGAAATCCTCGATGTACTTTTCGCGCTCGTTCTTGCTCTTGGCGACGAGTTCGGCCAATTTATAGTACACGTCGGGATGCAGAAACCGCAGACAAAGGTCTTCGAGTTCGACCTTCACCCGGCTCATCCCCAAACGGTTGGCGATCGGGGCATAGATGTCGAGCGTCTCTTGGGCGATGGTCTTCTGTTTGTGCGGCGGAAGGTACTGAAGCGAACGCATGTTGCTCGTCCGGTCGGCGAGCTTGACCAGAATGACCCGGATGTCTTTCGACATCGCGATGATCATCTTGCGGAAGTTCTCGGCCTGCTTTTCTTCGGTCGTTCGAAACGACATTTTATTGAGCTTCGTCACCCCGTCGACCAGGGCCGCGATGTCGGCGTTGAACTCGCGTTCGATGTCTTCGAGTTTGGCGCTCGTGTCTTCGACCGTATCGTGCAAAAAAGCGGCACAGATCGACGAAAGGTCCAGCCGCATGTCGGCCAGAATTTGCGCGACCTCGGTCGGATGGATGATGTACGGATCGCCGCTGGAGCGTTTCTGGTCCGCATGCGCGTTTTCGGCGAAAGTGTAGGCCTTTTTCACCAGTTCGATGTCGGCGTCGGGAAAATACCCGAGGATCGACTTGCAGATGGTGTCGAGGGTCGCGAGCGGCGCCTTAGCCATGTTCGAGCCGCTCCATGAACCGAACGGCGGCTTCTTCAAGCTCGCGGAAGGTCCGGTCGATGTCGTCGTTCACCAGCACGAGATCGAACTTGGGTTGATGTTTCATTTCTTCGGTCGCGTTGGCGAGCCTCCGTTGAATCGCCTCTTCCGTTTCGGTTCCGCGTCCGCGAAGCCTGCGTTCCAGCTCTTCCATGCTGGGAGGGGCGATGAAAACCGTGAAACAACGATCGGGATAAGTCTTTCTTAACGACTCGGCCCCCTGCACGTCGATGTCGAGCAACACGTGCTTGCCCTGGGCCCAGAAATCTTCGAGCATCTTTTTCGACGTGCCGTAGTAGTTGCCGTGAACGAGCGCCCATTCGGCGAACTCGCCTTGATCGATTTTCTTTTGGAAGGATTCCGAGTCGAGGAAAAAATATTCCTGCCCGTGCTTCTCGCTTCCGCGCGGCGCCCGCGACGTGCTCGACACCGACAGCGCCAGCCGAGCCGGATGATTCCGAAACAGATGGCTGCAAAGCGTGCTCTTTCCCGCTCCCGACGGAGCGGCAATGACCATAAGACCGAATTTCCGGTTTCCGTCGCTCGCCATGGTCGTCACTCCAGATTGAGGCTTTGTTCGCGCATCTGCTCGACCCACATCTTGAGCGAGATCACGTCCTGGCTGACGTCGAGGTCCTGCGCCTTGTTCCCGAGCGTGTTGATCTCGCGGTTCAGCTCTTGAAACATAAAATCGAGTTTCTTGCCCACCAGCCCGTTCGTTTTGAGCAAGGTCTCGATCTGATCGATGTGGCCGATGAATCGAGTCAGCTCTTCTTCAATGTCGAGCTTGTCGAAAGCATACGAGATTTCTTGCGCGATCCGGGTTTCCATCAAGGCGCGCATCTGCGAGTCGGGCGTGGTGTACGCTTCGAAACACTGTTCGATGCGCTTCCGCACTTTTTCTTGGGCACGGGTGCGAATCTGATCGCGAAGTTTCAAAAACCGGCCATGCGCCTGACGAAACTGGGCAACGATCGCCAGCAAGGCCGCACGCAGTTTTTCGCCTTCCTGCGAGCGCATTTTAACGAGATCATCCAACGCTTTGCCGACTTCGACGAGCAAGACGTCACGAAGACCGTTGATCTGCGCATCGGTCAGCGGGGTCGCGCCACCTTTTCCGATCACTTCAGGAAAGGTCAATAAATCGCGAAGCGAGACCGAATCGCCGAGGTTGAACCGCACGGCCAATTCGGATAACACCCGATGCGCGTATTCGGCCTGCTTCTGGTTCACCTGAATTTCATTCGGCGACGAAGCCCCGGGCATCCGTTCGACCCAAAGCTCGACGCTTCCGCGTTTGACCTTGCTTTCGACCGCCGAGCGAAGCGCGGGTTCGAAAGCGTTCCATTCGCGAGGAGTCCTGAGTTTCAGCTCCAAGAAACGATGATTCAGCGATTTCAGTTCGATTTTGTAGTGTTGATCCGAAAAAACGAACGTCCTCGACGCATATCCGGTCATCGAGTTCATGCACGCCCCTTCAGGGCGAAATCACCCATGTGACGGAATTTTTCAAATCGCGCGTCCCGGATCGCACGGCTTTCCGGCGAGAGCGGGTCGCGGAAATCTTTTTTGAGCCAAGGGCCAAATTCTTTTTCGAGGGCTTTCTTCAGGCTTTCGACCGAACCTTTCGGATCGCGATGGGCGCCGCCGCCCGGTTCGGCCACGATCGCGTCGACAAGCTTCATTTGATCGAGGTCTTTCGCCGTCATCTTCAGGCGCTCGGCCGCCCGCTCGGCCAAGGTCGAATCGCTCCATAGGATCGAGGCACAGCTTTCGGGGCTGATCACCGAATAGGTTGAAAATTCCTGCATCAAAATGCAATTGCCGATGCCAATGGCAAGCGCGCCGCCCGATCCGCCTTCGCCGATCACGACCGCGCAGGTGGGAACGGTCAACGCAAACATCGCGCGAATGCTTTCGGCAATAGCCTGGGATTGCCCGCGCTCTTCGGCGTCCATTCCGGGATACGCGCCCGGGGTATCGATAAACGTCAAAATGGGAAGCCGAAAACGCTCCGCCGTTTCAAACAGGCGAATGGCCTTGCGGTAGCCTTCGGGACGGGCCATTCCGAAATTGCGTTCGACCTTCTGCTTGGTCGTGCGGCCCTTTTGGTGCCCGATGATCATGAGGGGAATCTTCTTCGTCGAAGCGCCGTCTTTCAGGGTCCAGGTCGCCAATCCGCCGATCAAAGCGCCGTCGTCGCCGAACACGCGATCGCCGTGCAACTCTAAAAAGTCCGGAAACAGCGCTTCGAGATAATCCAGCAGGTACGGACGATTCGGATGGCGCGAGAGCTGCACCCGCTGCCAAGTCGTCAGCTTGGCGTAGGTTTCTTGAATCACCTTCTGCAATTTTTTTTCGAGCGTGGTGATCTCGGTTTGAAAATCGACGCCGTCGGACTTCTCGATCTCGCGAAGCTCGGTCAGCTTCTTTTCTAAGGTGACGATGGGCTTTTCAAATTCAAAAAAAATTTCCATGGATTCTAAAAGTTTATCACAATTTGCGTGCTCCAGTGCTATTCTATTTGGGAATCATGGCCAGTGACGCTCCGACCCAAAAAGAATCGCAGGAAGGTGAAGAAACCAGCGGAAAAGCCGATGTTTTGGACTTGGAAGCCTCCGCCCTGAGTGAAGCGCTCGAAGAGCTCACTCGGCTGCCTCCCGAGGCGGCAAAAACGCCTCGCGTTAAGGAACTTTTACAGTCGCCGGACCTCCCGAGTCGCTTCATGACTCTGCTTTCGATCGTCTTCGGAATCTTGGCCGTCGTCTGTTTCGGCCTGCTCATCACGCTTTACGTTCGGCATCGCGCTCACGAAAAAGCGCTGCTCAAAGCCGCAACTTCGTCAGTGGCCGTCGCTCCGGTTCCGGTCGACACGATTTCAGAATCGCTCGGCGAGTTTCATCTTTTCTTAAGCCCCGAAAAGCCGGGGCGTATCGAACTTCGGGTCGACGTCGTGGCCGAGTGCTCGACCCAAGAGGCCTGCGATTACTTGAAAGACCATCTTCCGCAATCGCGCGACCTCGCGCTGCCGGTGTTATCGAGCGCGACTCGCGAGGAGTACCTCGATTCGGTATCGAAGCGCCTCATCCGCAAAAAAATCGCTGACCGGCTCAATGCGCTGCCGATCGGCGGGAAGATTCTTCAAGTTGATTTTACGGATATGACGATTGAGTAATCTCGCTGACATTTCGCACCTTTACGGTATTTTTAAAATCACATTTAATAAATAAACTCAATTTACAAATTCCGATTTTTACGGTATTTTACGGACCATGTCCGGGATTGGATTTTTAGCCCTCGTTACCCTCTTCTTCCAAATACCTTCCGCCTTCGCCGTCATCTACGGCGCGGACGACCGTCGCGAAGCGCCGATGAACGAAACCTCGCGCGCGATCGGCATGATTCTGAACGGTTCAATCGAGCATGAAGACACGTATCCCGCCCCCTTCCCCGTCGCCGAGGGGCTTCGCTTTCTGACTCAGGTCAAGGTGGCTCCGCATGACTTACGTCGCTTCATCGATCAACCCCGCGTGGGCGACTGTACCTCGTTTTTGGTCGGCCCCGATCTGATGATGACCGCAGGCCACTGCATTCAATCCGCCGAAGAGTGCCGAAATACCCAAGTCGTTTTCGATTTTTTCAAACCCGAGATCACGACGAAATCCGTGACGATTCCCTCGTCGTCGATCTATCGCTGTGCCGAACTCGTCGATCAGAATTTTTCCGCATCCGAAACCCATCCGAACGACTACGCTATTTTTCGCCTGGACCGTCCGGTGCACGAGCGGACTCCGCTTTCACTTTCGGATGCCCCGATCACTACACTATTGAACCACCCAGTTTCGACCCTCGGGTTTCCTCGCGGGGTTTTCATGAAAGCCACCGATCACGGACAGGTTTTGGCTCTCGATTCGGGGAATGCTTCGTTCCGAACGAATCTCGATACCTTTTCGGGCAATTCGGGAAGCCCGATCTTCGACGACACGACCGGAAAGGTGATCGGCATTCTGATCAGCGGTTCGTGGGACGACAACGGACAGACGGTGAACGGGCATTATTCGCAAGTCGACGTCGCCTATCCCGAATTTCCGAAGCCGGGCGACCGTCAAATCACTCAAGTGGATCCGCTCTTGGGAGAACAGGCCTTTTTTATCGGCAAGCCCTTGAAGGAGCTTCATGCTCACTAAACTTTCCATTTTCATCTTTGTGATCCTTACCGCTGTTCGCGCGAACGCTGTTGAAAGCTGCCCCACGATCTCGCTCGACCAAGGCCAGGGCACGGCCGCCGGGATCCCCGTCTGGAACCAAAAAAAGAGCCCCGCCTGCTTTGCGTATACGGCGACCCTGCTGGCCACCGTCTGGATTCGCCAGCAATGGGCTGTAGGCGAAAACGATCTTGCCCAATACTCCATCGACCCGAAACGAAGCTACAAGCGAATGAAACGCTCGCGCGAGTTCCCTGAGATCCTCGACGCCGACCGTGGCCGCACCTGCGAGGCCACTCAGTACATCTTGCGCGAATCAAGAAGCCGGCTTGCCGACCCGACCAATCCGCATTTTTCGCTCCCGGTCTGCGATATGTATGGTTTTACCCAAGAAGCAGGAACGGGGAACAACCTGCTTCGCGACCCGAACGACATCGAACAACAAATGCACCGGCTTTTAGAAAACGGACCATTTCCGCTTCCTTTCGCCATCGAATACTGCTCGGGGACCTTCCTTTACCCGGGCAAAGATTTCATCGTCAACCGGACCTTCCGCCCGTCTTTGAGTTACCTGAACGACACGAAAGAAGCGGGCGAGAACTTCGCGCCGAAATGCGGCTTCCACGCCGCCGTCGTGACTGGCCAGGCGATGCGCAACGGCGTTTGCGAATTCCGAATCCGCAATTCCGCAGGCGCCATCAGCGGGAAAAACATCGACTTCGGATATTTTTGGGTCCCCGCAAGCGATCTTGCCAAAAATACGATCCGCGTGATTACCTTGCATCATGAGTAACGCGTTCGAATCCGGGCTCCAGAAAGTCATCCCCGCCGTCCTGCTTTACGCCTTTCGCGACGGCGAACTGCTGATGATCCATCGAAACACCGGGCCGAAGGATTTTCATGAAGGCAAATGGAACGGTCTGGGCGGAAAACTCGAAACGGGCGAGTCGCCCGTCATGGCGGCCGTCCGCGAGTTCGAAGAAGAAGCCGAATGCCCCACCGACGCGCAACAATGGCGATGGCTCGGTCAGCTTTATTTCCCGAATTTCAAACCCCACAAGAACGAAGACTGGTGGGTGAACGTTTTCGTGATCGACCTCACCCCCGAGCAGGTGGAGCGGATTCCGGTGAATTCGCCGCTCACTTCGGAGGGAACACTCCACTGGGTGCCGTTCAGCCGGGTCTCCTGCTTAAATTTGTGGGACGGCGACCGCGAATTTTTGCCGCTGGTTTTGAACCGAACCCCTTTTCAAGGCACTTTCTTCTATGAAGCGGGCCGCTGCGCGCGGTATGAGTTGAAGAAAGTTTAAGAAAGACGAGTCAACTCCGACCAATGCTCCATCCAATAATCGGTCGATTTCGGGCCGACGATCTGGTGCCGTTTCATCATTTCAAACAGTGTGCTTCGGGCGATACCCAGCATCTTGGCCGCGACGGCGCGGTTTCCGTTCGAAATCCGCAGCGCCCGAAGCAGCATCACCCGCTCCATATCTTTCAGCGAACAAATCCCCGAAAGCGTCAGCTGACCCAGCTCGAACGCGGTTTGCGCCTGGAGCTCCAGAAACTCGAAATTCTTCGCATGCAGCATCTGCTCGTTCGGACCCGCCAACCCACAGGCGCGTTCGATCGCATGGCGAAGCTCGCGCACGTTCCCGGCCCAATGGCAGGCCCGGAGTCGAAGAATCGCTTCGGGACTGAGCAGTTTCCGGTGCTCATGGGCAAAGATCGTGGCCAGCGCGTCGATATCGTCGGGACGCGATCGTAGCGACGGAATTTCGATCGGGATCGAGGCCAGGCGGAAGTAAAGATCTTGTCTGAACTTTCCTTCTTCCACGAGCTTGATCAAGGGCTTGTGAGTGGCGCAAATCACGCGAACGTCGGCGTGCAACACCCGATCCGACCCGACCGGGCGGATCTCGCCGTTTTCGAGAAAGCGGAGCAACTTGACTTGAATCTCGGACGGAAGATCGCCCACCTCGTCCAAAAACAGGGTCCCGCCATGCGCCTGAAGGAGCGCGCCCGGACGGTCCCGGACCGCGCCGGTAAATGCCCCCTTCGTGTGCCCGAAAAGTTCGCTCTCCACCAGCGATAGCGCCAACGCCCCACAGTTGATCGGCACGAACGCGCATGCGGCTCGCTCGGACCACAGATGCGCAAGCCTGGCCAAGACCTCTTTTCCGGTTCCTGTTTCGCCCGACAGGTAAATCGACAGCCGCGTCTCGCTCGCGTGCCTGACCGAATGAAGCAACTCGATCCCCACGTCCGAATCGGTATACCACCCCTGCTCGCCCGGCGGAAACTGAATCACCTCGCGCCGAATCCGCGCGCTCGAAAAGACCAGCTCGGTGTCTCCCACTCGCATCGGAACACGATCGGGAATCTCGACCGCGAAAAATTTCAGATCGCCCATGTGAATCATCAAGTTTTCCTGAAGCGCCTTCAAAATGAATCTTCCGTCTCGCTCTTCGATGCTCAGGGCGTTTTCCGTCAGCTTCGGGTCGCGAAGCGCTTGACGGTCTTCCAAACGCGTCCCCAGAGCGACAGGAAATTGATTGAAACGCACGGATCTCGAATGCCCGCTCGGATCGGTCATTTTTAAATAAAGATTGGATGGTTTCGTCATGGTTTGCTCCTCTTTTCCCCTGAGAAAGCAACCCATATGCCACCTTTCAACTCGAATCCATCGCCGTTTATGCTAAACTGTAGGCAAATGCCTGCAAAATACCTGATCACCTTGGCGGACGTCGCCCAGCTGCCGGACCTCTTCAAACGAGGGTTCCTCCACGGATACGCGCAACCGCGAGTGGCGTTGGTCGGGCGTTCGAACGTGGGCAAAAGCTCGCTCCTCAATGCCTTGACCCAAGAACGCGTGGCCCGCGTCTCGGCCACGCCGGGAAAAACCAGGGCCATTCATTTTTTTCTTTGGGACCGCACCCAGAAAATCCTGGCCGACTTGCCGGGTTACGGCTTCGCCAAAGTAGCCAAAGGCGAAATGCGTGATTGGACCCGTCTGCTGGACGGATACTTCGGCGCCGACGACCGGCTCGAAGGCGTGCTCATGCTTTTCGATTCGCGCCACGGCCCGACCGAACAGGACCTCGAAGCGCTCGAATATTTCGGCTCGAAGGGGGTCCCCATTCAAATCGTCATGACCAAATTCGATCAGCTGAAGAATCAATCGGAACGCGCGCGACGGAAAAAGGAAGTCGAAGCGGCGCTCGCCCCTTACGAAATCGGGAGCGACCACATCAATTGGGTTTCCGTCAAAGACCAAAGAAGTCTCGAATTTTTGAGAAAGAGGTTGGAATGAAGAAAAATCCGCCCATCCGAATCGGAATCATCGCCCCTTCGTCGGTCATCCCCAAGGTCGAATTCGATCTCGGCATCGAACACCTTCATCTGCGCGAACTTCAAACGGAAGTTCATCTCTCGGTATTTGGCGAATATTATTTTTATCCCGGCAGCGATGAGGCCCGCGCCGACGCGCTGTTGGAATACGCGTTCCGCGACGACCTCGATGCGATCTGGTGCGCGCGCGGCGGATACGGGGCGACCCACTTGCTTCCGTTTCTGGAAAAAGCGACGCTTCGAAAAAAACCGCCGACCAAGGTGCTTTTGGGCTATAGCGATGCGACCGCCTTACTGGAATTCGCCCGTACTCGCTGGGGATGGAAGACGATCCACGCCCCCATGCCGAGCCTCCGCACCTTCAGCCTGCTCAAGCCCGAAGAATGGGATTCCGTGCTGGATCCGCTCCGCCAGCACTGCCGTAAAGCGAAGAATCCGAAAATTTCGTACGAATTGAAACCGGTGTACCTGCCGAAAAGCTTTCGCTCGCTCGAAGCGCCGGTCGTCGGGGGGAACCTCTCGGTGTGGAACGCGCTCATCGGCACGAAGTACGCGGGGAACGCGCGCGGAAAAATTCTTTTCTTGGAAGACCTTCAAGAGAACGCGGCACGGATCAACCGCATGGTCCATCACCTCGAACAATCGGGCGGCCTCAAGGGCGTAAAGGCGATTGTCTTAGGCGACTTTCTCGATTGCAGGGACACGGTTCCGCAGTGTCTTCAACGACCGCCGAGAGACGACGAGAATTACGCCGAATTCCTTCGCCATCCGCCGAAAGAGGCCATGGGCTTGTTACGCACACCGCTTTCGCCGTCCGAAGCGCTCGATTTCGTATTTCGCTCGTTGGGCGAGCGCAACCGGATCGCCGTATTTAAAGGCCTTCCGATCGGTCATGGGCCGAATTTTTATTCGATCGAACTCGGGCGAAAAAAATCGCTGAAAAAAAACGGAAAATTTTCGTAATTTGGGGAACAAATCCGCGACCATGACACGCATCGGCCGGGGAAAAAATATTTCCGTCTTGAATTCGCTTTTTTCACCGAAAACAGGATAATCTATCTCCATGAAGAATGGTTTCATCGTTGTTTTAATTCTGGCGCTAGGCCTTTCGGTCTACTGGAATTATGAAACCCGAAAAGAACTGCGAACTCTTCAAGAGGCCGTTCGAACGAACGCTCAAGCCGAGGCGACTCCGTCGTCTACCCCGTCTGCATCCCCGTCGCCCTTCGCTACGGCCACCTCGAACCAGACGGCACCTGCGCCGATGACCGAAGCCGACGCTTCTCAAGATCGATCTGAGGCCCAGGCCCGCCTGGAATCCTTGACCCAAGAGCGCGATCAGCTGCAACAGCAAATTTCGGAACTCACGCCGCAAAACCTCGAGCATCAGATTCAACAGCGCCAGTCCGATTTGAACACGCTTCGCAATCAGCTGCGGCAATATCGAAGTCACGAGCGTTCGGTCGATCAAAATGCGAACATCTCGCTTCAATACCAACGAACACTGAACCAACAGACGCAATCCCTGCTCTCGAATCGAATCCGCAATCAAGAGCGCGCCATTCGCGATACGCGCCGTCAGATCACCCTGACCGAACGCACCGGCTCGATCTATCAATCCGACCAGCTGACGCAGCTGCAAGCTCAATTGGCGCAACAACAGCAAGCGCTTCAAACCCTCAACGCGCAGAAAGAGGCCGCGGCCAACGAGGCGCTTCAGCAGGCTTCGACCGTAGGCAATCAAGTCAATAACGCTAAAACGGTTTTAGCCAACACTCAATCGACGCTTCAAAACCAAATCGCGCTGGTCCAACAGGACTTATCCGCGCTTCGCAGTCAAAAGCAGCAGGTCCAGACGACTCTGAAGCAGTATCAAAGCCAGCTTTCACAACTCAATCAGGCAATCCAACAGCAGAAAGCGGAATTGCAGGAAGGAACCCCATGAAAACCATGAAACTCGGAAACCAAGGGCTCGTCGTCTCGCGTCTGGGGCTCGGCTGCATGGGCATGTCGGACTTTTACAAGGGAACCGGCGGTGCCACGACCGAAGCCGAATCGATTGCGACGATCCATCGTGCGATCGAACTCGACGTGACGTTCTTTGATACGGCCGACATGTACGGCCCGTTCAAGAACGAAACTCTGGTCGGAAAGGCACTCGAAGGCAAACGCGACCGAGTCGTGCTCGCCACGAAATTCGGGAACCAGCGCACCGAAGACGGAAAATTCTTGGGCGTGAACGGAAAGCCCGAGTACGTCAAAAAATGCTGCGAAGACTCGCTCCGCCGCTTGAAGGTCGACCACATCGACCTCTATTACCAACACCGGGTCGACACGACCGTTCCGATCGAAGAAACCGTGGGCGCGATGAGTGAGCTCGTCAAAGAGGGAAAGGTCAAATACCTGGGGCTCTCCGAGGCTGCGCCTGAAACCCTCCGCCGCGCGCATTCCGTCCATCCGATCAGCGCGCTTCAGACGGAGTATTCCCTCTGGACCCGCGACCCCGAACAAAACGGCGTCTTCAATACCGTTCGCGAGCTCGGTATCGGCTTCGTCGCCTACAGCCCGCTCGGGCGCGGGTTTCTCACGGGCAAATTTAAATCGCCGGCCGACATTCCCGAAGGCGATTATCGCCGGTTTCATCCCCGCTTTCAGGGAGAAAACTTCAACCGCAACCTGAAGCTCGTCGAGAAGGTCGGCGACCTCGCCCGAAAGAAAGGCGCGACCGACGCGCAGATCGCATTGGCCTGGATCTTGGCCCAAGGCGAAGACATCGCCGCCATCCCCGGCACGACGAAACGCTCACGCCTTGAAGAGAACTTAAAAGCGCTCGACATTCAACTCGGACAAGAAGATCTCTTGGAGCTCGAAGCGGCCTTCCCGGTCGGCCTGACGAGCGGAGACCGCTACGCCGACATGAGCACGGTCCACCATTAATCGAACCCGGAAAGGAGTTTTATATGTCACAATCCGGAACGCCCTCGTTGGAACTGATCAGTTTTCACCTCTGCCCTTACGTTCAACGCTCGATGATCACCTTAAAGCACAAGAACGTGCCCTTTACGGTGAAAGAGGTCGACCTTCAAGACCCGCCCGAGTGGTTCTTAAAGCTCTCGCCGATGGGAAAAGTCCCCGTCCTCGTCGTCGACGGAAAAACGGCATTGTTCGAATCGGCGGTGATCAACGAGTACCTGGACGACATTACCGAGCCCCGGCTCAACCCGAAAGATCCGCTTCAAAAAGCGAAAGAGCGCGCCTGGATCGAATACGCTTCGGAATTGATCATCGAGATGTACCACCTGATCCACGAGGAAGACATCGGCAAGTTCGAGACGAACCTGAAGGAATTTTGGGAAGATCTGAGTAAGCTTGAGCCGGTGCTGGAAGGCGGACTGTTCTTCCGCGGATCGGAGCTTTCGCTCGTCGATACCTCTTATGCGCCTTTTTTTCTGCGCTTAAACTGGGTGCCGAAGCTTTGGGAAAGCTCGTTTTGGAGCAACATCCCCAAAACCCGCAAATGGGCCGAGCATCTGGTGACTCACCCCTCGGTCGAAGCCGCAACCGCGAGCGACTTGCGCGACGCCTACGTCGATTCGGTCGAAAAAACGAGTTGGTATCTCTCTTAGTCTCAAAGCGGGACGATTTCAAGGTAGCGATGCAACTCATCGAGCACATCGCCGATCGAAAGGCCTGAACGCACGTCATCTGGTTGGGTAACTCCCGACACGAACGATTTCGCGCCGAAATAATCGTCGGCGTTCTTGCGGTACGAATTCAGATAGCCGGCATAGCAAACGAGCTCACCCAGATCGGAACTCGCGAAGCGAATGCGGATGTGCCGGTCGTGAATCGTTTCTTGCGACCGGATGCGCGAGTAAATCGTCTGATAATCGTCGCGCACGTTCCAAACATCTTCGGCTTCGGTAATCGGAATCACTCCCGATGTAAAGTACGGCTCGGCCCAGGTTTTTCGGCTTCCGTGATCGACGGTGTTCAGATCCCATCGGCAAAAGGTCATGATGCCGCCGTAATTGGCGGGGTCGAACCCGAAGTTTCCGTCGCAGCTTTTCAGCACCTTTCCGTTCCGAAAAACGGTGCTGCATCCGTTGTCGTGCCGAGGGATCGGCCGGATCAGGCGGATGCCGTAGCCGTTCTTCAGTTCGTCCGCTCGAAGGTGTGCGAAAGCGGGCTCGGCGGCCCAGACTGCGGAACCGCCTCCTAAAATACTCACGAGAATGAAACCCACCGCCCTCAAAAACATCAGATTGCTTTTAACGCAACGAGTTACATCGCGCAAGTTTTGCGCTCCCGATTTTTAACCCAATGATTTCAATGTATTATTTTAATTTTAAGGATAATGGTGGCTCAGGTGAGAGTCGAACTCACACACCCGTAAGGATACACGATTTTGAATCGAGCGCGTCTACCATTCCGCCACTGAGCCAAGCGATCAGATCAAATTAGCAAACTCTTAAAATCAAATCAACCGCTATCCGGCTCCTAGAAAGCCTTCTGCTCGCCTTTTTTCAGCCCCCGAACCCAAAAGAACAGCCCGATCGCCACCGTCGGAATGCTGAGCCATTGACCGATATTGAGGGTCATCGTCGCCTCTTTCGCCACCTGATCGGCTTTGATGAACTCGATCAGAAAGCGGAAAGTGAAAATACTGGTCAGATAAACCCCGAGCATCACGCCCGGCATGTTCTTGTACTTGGTTTTTTTGTAAAGATAGCGCATTAGAAAGAACACGCCGAAGTAGAAAAACGATTCGTACAATTGGGCCGGATGACGAGGGAGCGAATCGACGCGAGTGAAAACGAATCCCCACGGCAAATCGGTCGGGCGACCGATAATCTCGGAGTTCATCAGGTTGCCCAAACGAATGAATGCCGAACCGAGTGCGGCGGGATAACACACGCGATCGAGCAGCCATAAATACGGAAGCTTCATCTTGCGGGCATAGAGCCAAAGCGCCAGACACAAGCCGATCACGCCGCCGTGGCTGGCAAGGCCGCCCTGCCAAATCATCAAAATTTTAATCGGATCGGCGAGAAAGATCTCGGGCTCGTAGAAAAACACATGCCCGAGCCTCGCGCCCACGACCGTTCCGACGACGACGTAAGTCAGGATCGGTTCGATCTTCGATTCCGGCACTTTTTCTTGCAGCAGAAGCTTGTGGATGATCTGAAACCCGATGACGATCCCCGAAGCGAACAAGACCCCGTACCAACGCAGGTGAATGAATCCGATGTCGACGATTTCGGGTGAAACGCTCCAGTGGATCATACGGTGTTCTCTCTTTCCTTTTCTGACGCCTTTACGAGGCCCGAACGTCGATCATCCGAAACGCCTCGACGTCGACCAGGCCCTGGTCGGTTAACTTCAATGACGGAATCACGGGCAGGCTCAAAAACGCGAGCTGTAAAAACGGTTCTTGAAGCTCGCATCCGACCGAACGGCTGGCTTCGCGAAGCGAGCGTAATGATTTTTCGATCGAACGCGGCTCTTCGGACGACATCAGTCCCCCGAACGGAAGCGCAAGGCTCGACAACACCTGGCCGTCGCGGACGACGCAGAAGCCCCCGCCCGATTCAATTAAGGCATTCAATGCAATTTTCATCTCAGCCGGTCGATCGCCGACCACAATCAGGTTATGACTGTCGTGACCGACGCTCGACGCGATGGCACCTTTGAAGTTTTTGCCGAAGCCGGTCACGTAACCGTTCGAGGGCTTCGATCCTTTTCCGTGCCGTTCAAGCACCGATAAACGCGCGACGCCGGCCTCGTCGTGATTCATCACGTGCCGATCGGTCAGAATCTGGCCTGCCCGGACGCCGATGACATGCACCCGGCCCTGCGGCCCTTCGAGATCGGCCACCTCGGGCGATTTTGCGTGAACCGTATTTTCAATCTTCAACCCCGATTCGACCGAAAGATCGAGCTCCGACACCGGAACTCCGGCCTGAAACACTTCTCGAATCGCGACGGCCTCGGCGCTGTCGAGCAACACCAGATCGGCCTGATACCCCGGCGCGATCGCACCCTTGCGGTGAACCCCGCGATCCAACCCATAATGCCGGGCCACGCTCCACGAAGCCGCTCGGTAAGCGACCTCCGCAGGCACTCCTAAGCGAATACTTTCACGAATCAGATAATCGATGTGTCCTTCGCTCGTAATGTCGAGCGGATTGCGGTCGTCCGTGCAAAAACCGACGCTCGAAGAGGTCGCCAAAGTCAGAAGCGGCGAAAGCGCGTGCAAGTCTTTCGCAACGCTGCCTTCGCGAATCCAGACCGCAATTCCTTTCGTGAGTTTTTCGCGCGCCTCCTCTAGTTGGGAAGATTCGTGACAACTTGAAATCCCGGCCGCGGCATAGGCCGACAAAGCCTGGCCACTGACGAGCGGACAATGGCCGTCCATCGGCATCGCGGAAAACGCTTCCAACTTTTCCAGAATTTCAGCGTCGTTGTGGATCACGCCCGGTACGTTCATCATCTCGGCCAAGCCCAATGCCTTCGGATGGTTACGGAACGGAATCAAATCGCGCGCTCCGACGACTCCGCCGCCATTCGTTTCAAGGTGGGTCGCAGGCACGCAAGAGCTCAGCATCACTCGAAGATCGAGCTTAAGATCCTCAGCCTGAGCCAGAAAATAACGAAGCGCCTCGACGCCGAGCACGTTCGTCAGCTCGTGCGGGTCGCACACGGCCGTCGTCGTTCCCATCGGTAAAACGGCCCGCTGAAAATACGTGGGAATCAAAAGCGAGCTTTCGACGTGCACGTGCGCGTCGATGAAGCCCGGCACGAGGAATTTTCCCTTTCCGTCGATCGTTCGGGTCGCTTTCAAGCCCGGCTCCAACCCGACGATCGTTCCGCCGACGAACGCGACGTCGCCCAAGCGCCATTCGCACGAAAACACGTCGAGGAATCGAACGTTTCGAATGACGAAATCGCAGGGGATCCGCCCCATGGCGGCATCGATCCGGGTTTGTAACAAGGTGCTCATGCGTGTCCTTTTCGCGGCCGGGTCTTTACGGGGTGCGAATCACCCGAACGCCGTTGCTCTTCAAGAGGGCTCGAACGTCCGCGTCCATTCCACCGGTGGCCAAGTATTCTAATTGAATTTTATCCGAGAGCCCCAAAAATTCAATGATCTGTTTGTCTTCGAGGATCTGATCGAGGGCGCTCTTGCCCTTGCTTCCTCTCGACGTGAAATGCCCCAAGTCAAAAGGCCTGGAATTGTGTTTGACTTCGACCCACGAGGTTTTTCCGTCGGATTCGCGGATCACGTCGATTTCTTTCCGTCCGACCCATTCGACGATCTGAGCGCGGTACTCATCCTCGCTGACGCCGCGGACGTATTTCAAACGCGCATTCTGAAAAATCGTGGGAAAGCGTTTTTCGATTTCGGGGTTTCCGATGGCTCGCTTCAATTTTTCATTCATCGATTCGAGCATCCCGGGCATTTGCGCCAGGGTGACTCCGGCTTGAGTCACTTGCGGCAAGGTCGCGACAGCGTAAAGTTCGGTCAGGTGCCCGATCACGAGCTGATGCAAGCCCACGGCGCTGACTTCGACCGAGGCCACGTTCAGCTTCCGAAGCAGATCATGCTTCGAAGAAATCTGCTCGGAAAAATTCCGGTAAATCTGATCGGCTAACGCCTCGTTCTCGGGTTTCAGAATCGACGCGTATTCGCGAATCGCCGATTTGAAAAGCTCCATCCGCGAAAGGTAAAACTCGACGAAGTTCTCGTTGCTGGGATCGACTCCGTGCGAAGCTCGGAACTCGTCTTTGAAATCCCTGGGATACAACTGCAAACTCTCGACGTCGTCGATCAGACGAAGCAGCTCGGGGCGCTGGTCGGCGTAAGAACCGGCGTACACCTTCATGAGCGGCGAAGGATGCGGATACATCAACGAGCGATACTCGCCTTGAATCAATTTCACTTCAGAAGATTGTAGCCAGCGCGAACGAACCTGAGGGGCGGCATGCAGAAATCGCCGGGCGTCGCACTCGGCCCGCGCGATTCCGCCGAAGGAGCCGGAAAACAATTGGGATAAAAGAAGAAAGGAAAGGATCAGCCGCATCATTAGCCTATCGGTCTGACGGCCTTAAAAGGTGAGCCGTACCATTCTGTTTAGCAAGGCGTCATGAAGATGACGCAACTCCTTCAATCAAATGCGTGCGCTTTCGGGTCAGGCGCCAATCCCAGTAAAAAAACCGAAGCGAGTCCGAGGCTTCGAACCAATCGGGCGCCAGATGCTCGATCACCTCGATCGGACGGGTCGAGCGGGTTTGAATCCAACGCTGCATCTCTTTCGAAGACGCCTTCTCGCGGGCGCGGGTCGATGACGAAGGGATCCGAAAATGGATGTCCCGCCCCGAAAGCGCGTCGTGATACGAAGCCCAGACTCGGCCCTTCAGACATTCAGCGAGCCTGGTCCTAAACGCAGCCGAGTTCTTGACCGAGATTTGCCCCAATAAATTGCAAAACAAAATCGCGCCCTCGGGCAGAGGCGAACGAAAATCGTATTCCTCATGAATCCACGAAAGCCTCTCCGAAAGCGCGGGAAATCTCCGTTCGAAAATCCATCGGGCCAGTGCATCCGGTTCGTAGGCCACGATCCGTTCGTAGCGTTCCAAAAAAGCCGGCGGCAGGGAATACCCGCCCGAAGGTCCGATTAAAATCAAGGTCGACGGACGAGGGAGCGATTGAGCCTCCACCCACGACTCTAAAAAATCGCGAACCGAATCGAGGTGTCCCCTCCACTCGCGCTTGCGAAACCGAAAGGCGCGCCAGTGATAAATCCATCCTCCCGAAGTATTCATTCGACGATTTTCACTTCTTCCTTTAAGACGATTCCGAGCTCGTCACGCGCGCGTTGCTTCGCCAGTGCGATCAGGGCTTTGACGTCGGATGCGCGGGCCGCGCCCAAATTAATGATAAAATTACCGTGTTTTTCGGCGAATTGCGCGTCACCGATGCGATGCCCGCGAAGGCCCAGGCGATCGATCACCTGCCAGGCATGCAGGCCCGCTTCGCGCGGGTTCATAAAAACGCTTCCGCACGACGGGTAATCGACGGGCTGGGTCTCTTTGCGGCGGCGGTAAAGTTCGTCGATTTGCGCTTTGACCTGCGCCGGGTCTTCATCCCGGTAGCGAAGCTCTGCCTCGATTACCAGATCGTCCGGCGACAGAAAATGATTGTGACGATAACTGAAGCTTGCGTCGCCCTCGCCTGCTCCAGGCACGTATTCGCGCACCGAAAGGGAAGGCTCGCGTAAGTTCACCGAGCGCACGCGAAGGCAGCAATCTTTCATCTCGCCCAGGTGCGTGCCCGCGTTCATCGCGACCATGCCGCCGATCGATCCGGGAATGCCCGTCAGATGATGAAGGCCGCCGTAGCCGCGATCTTGCGCCTTCCGAAGCAAGGTCGAACCGCCGACCGAGGCGCCGACTCTCAACACTCCCGGCTCCTTTTCGTCGATGCCGGCAAACAAATGCTTCATGCGAACGACAAGGCCGCGAAAGCCTTCGTCCGGGAAAAGCAGGTTCGATCCCCACCCTACCAAGAACAGCTTAGCCCCCGTCTCGCGAAGCGCGTGATGGATGAATTCGAGGTCCTCGAAACTTTTCGGCGTGACCAGAACTTCGGCCGGGCCGCCGATTCGGTAATAGGTCGCCTTGGAAAGCGGCGCTTCGAACTCGACGCTTCCTTGAAAAGAGCCGAAAAACGCGCGCAGGCTCATGCCGAAGGCGTTCCGCCCGATCCGGTCGAAGCTTGTGCCAAAGCACGCCCTTTTTTATGTTCGATCGCAATCCAGACGCAGTACGCGAGCTGGAGCAGCAAAAAGGTCACCACCACGCCCTGTCCGCCGCTCGAAAAACCGTACGAGTGCAATCCTACGCCTAAGACGAAATTCACTCCGTACCAGGCCATGACGACGGTCGAAAAGCAGATCACCGTCCAAAGCGGAAACGCGAAGGTTCCTACCCAACCGGCATAACGTCCGTGCAAAACGGCCATGTAAGCCAAAAGGGCGATCAAGGCCCAGACTTCTTTCGGGTCCCATCCCCAGAAACGGCCCCACGAATAATCGGCCCAGACGCCGCCCAAAATCGTGCCGGCCGCGAGTAGCACTGTTCCAAACATCAGCGCGCGGTACGACAGCTGATTGAGCGAAGCGATTCGCTGGCTGATGGTCGTCGATTCGGCGCTCGTGTGCGGTTTTGCTTTCTTGTGAAAGAAAAACAGCGTCACGTTCGAAATCCCCATCGCGAGCATGAAAGCGCCGTAGCTGAGCGTGATCGTCAACACGTGAATGGTGAGCCAGTAATTGCTTCGCAACACCGGAACCAGCGGACGGATCGTCGGATCCATGATCATCGGCGCCGAATCGGCGGCAAACAAGGCCAGACCGGCGAGAAAGCTCGATGTGCACAAAAGCACCGTCTGCCTTCCGCGCGCATAAAGAATGAGCGAGAAGGCCACGACACCCAGGCTGACCCAGATGATCGACTCGTACATGTTCGTCACCGGCGGACGGCCGGCGACGTAACAGCGGATTCCGAACCCGGTCACGTGCATCGCGATGGCGACGAAGGTAAAGAACTTAGCCATCAAACGCGGAAACCGTCCCTTGGAGGCGAAAAGCCAGAACAGGCCCGCCAAAAGGTAGAAAATCATCGCCTGCAAAAACGGACGAAGCTGGTTGTAAAAGGTTTCGAGCTTCAGCGAGGTGCTGACCGACTCGAACTTCGGAGTCGCGTCCTCGATGGATTTTCTCGCGGCGGCGGCGTTCGTTTTGAACGCATCCAGATCCTGATCGAGGTAACTCTTCAGCATCGCATACACCGCCGTCGACTGCGGCGTCGCTTCGGTCATGCCTTCCGACAGCGGAATCCAAGCCGTTTGCGGATTTTTGTCTTTCGGCGGCGTCACCATCCAAAGCTTGCCCGAGATCAGCGCCTGGAACTGGCTTACGCGGCCCACTACGCGTTTCATTTCTTCGGCGCGAGGGTCTTTTCCGGCCGTGACGGGGTTCACTCCGGTGCTCGTCACCTGCTGCCCGCCCGACGAGATGTTGTCGGCGTATTGCAAAAAGACGTTGCTCTTCATCAGTTCGCTCGGCGAAAAATATTTCTGCTTCGGATCGAGCAACAACTCTTTGCGAACGTCCTCGTTCCCGATCAGGATGATCGGCGTCTGGGCCCAAAGTTGCGGATTGACCATCATCGAAAGGATCATCTCGCTCGGCTCGAATTTTCCGAACGAGCGCATGCCCGTGAAAGAAAGAATCGTCTCGCGCGCGAATTCGTCGAACGGCTTGATCCGCCCGCCGCTTTGAACCGGAATCAACCGGACGTCGTTCAGAAAAATCCCCTTCACCGGCTGGGCTTCTTCGGCGAGCACCGTCGATGCGGTTAAAATCGCGGCCGCTGCCATCACCATCAATCCTAAGTATTTTTTCATGGTCTGCTCCTAAACCGGGAGCGAAGTGTTCGCTTCGTCCGCAGTCTTGTCTTTTTTCGTCACTTTTCTTCGTTGAAAAACCTTCATCACGTACAGCAGGATGCTTCCGCCGATCAGCAGAATCGATCCGACGTATTTGAGCGCCCGGCCCGGGTCGTAGTTCACCGACAAAATCGTCGTCGTCGGCCTCGGAAAATCAGGGATATAGCTTGCCTGATAAAAGGTGTAGCCCGAGCGGTGCATCGGCTCGTTCATGCTGATCTCGGTCACGGGAAGCGCGTTCATCGCCGTCGCGTCCTTCTGCATCTGATCGACGACCTGGACGTGCGACGAATAGGCCGAAGGATCCATCGTGCCGGGATTATGCTTCATCTCGAAGCGCTCCAACCGGATCGCGAACGGAAGGATGATCCGCTTCGGAAAATAACCCACCGAAATCTCGCTTCCGTCGACGTCCTTGAACTCGGCGCGATCGCCCAAGCCCAGCCACAATTTCGACGAAGGATTTTTGATCAACGAAATCTCGATCGCGGGCTGCGGCTCTCCGCTGCCCATCATGCCGGGCGCACGGGGCTTCGCCTGCACGTATTCGGTCGAGTTGATCGCGCTCGGAACGAACTTCTTGACCTGAACGTGGATCGGCATCCGCCAGCCGGGGTTCACGATCGGCAGGTCTTCCCCGCCGAAAACAACCTTTCCGCTCTTCTTCTCGCCCCGGGGAGAAATCGCTTCGTAACGTAGCTGCCCTTTTTTCGTCACGACGAAATCAAGCCGGGCTTCGCCCTTTTGACCCGAAAGATTCTGCGCGATTGCGAGGTCCTTTTGCTCTTCTTTTCGGATCAAGAATCGCGCCGGGCCCAGGCGTTGCGTGGCCCAGCCCGCGTCTCCGGCCCAAAGCCAAAACTCAGGGGCTCCGCCCATCGGCGCGCCCAGAATGCGGATCTGAATCGCGGGGGCAGGCTTCACCTTCGCGTCGGGCTCCACACTCGCGGCATCCACCGGCTTGAATTGAATGTCGGGCTCGGAATCCGAAATCATTTTTTCGACGCGAACTCCGAAATCCGGAAAATCGACGGGCTTCATGTCGCGAGTGACGATTTCGGGCTTCCACGGAAACGGCTTCGTGCTGACCCGGTTGTTTTTCTTGAATACCAGAACGTGATCGCCCAGCTCGACCGCCGAAGTGACTTCGCCTTCCGAAATCCGCATGTTTCCATCGACACCGTTGACGTAAGTGAGCCAAGAGCCGATCAGGATCATCAAAATTCCGGCATGCGCGAGCAAAAACGGCGTGTGTTTTTTCTTCCAGGGAATCCGGCTGATCGCCACCGCAAGGATGTTCAGGCCCAGCAAGGCTAGGATCCCGAAAAACCAAGTCGATCGATACACGAAATACTGGGCCGTGGGAGTGTCGGTCTTGGATTCGATGGTGGTGGCGACGGCAAGCGAAATCGCCAAACTGACGATGACGATCACCGCCAGGCGAAGCGAAATGAGGATGCCCCAAATACCGAGAAGCAACCGCTCCAATTTGATTTTCATGGCAAAAGCCCGTTACTGCCTTAAGGGGGGCAATTCAAGCGCAATTTCCTTACTGCGATCCTGAGTCACTCCGCCTTGGCGAATGACCGGTACCCCGGCCAGTTCCAGCACCTTCCTTTGTGCCCATCGTTCCTGTTCCAAATAGTCCTTCGGAAATTGCGAGTCCGTCTTCGCGTCGGCGACTTCGTCGTAAACGCGATCGTATTTTTTGCGGCGATAAAAACGCCCGGCATTGCGTCCGACGACGTTGCGGGCGCGCGAACGGATCTTCGGCGCGAAGAACCAACCCTGATGAGCGCCGGGCTCGGTCATGTCGATCGCGAGGTCGACCCGATGAGGCCCCTCGACGCCGACGGGATCTCCGCTGGTCGAGATGAAAAAGACGGCAGCACCGGGATAAGCATGGGTGATCAGGTTGCGGAGCCCGGGCATGTCGAAGGACAACGCGCGGGACGAAAGCACGACCAGTACCGTTTTCACATTTTCAAACGCCTTCATTTCAAGTCCTCCAGCACCTGGTCCACATGTCCTTTGACGGAGACCTTGGGATAAACCTTTTCAATCTTCCCATCTTCGTCGATGATCACGGTCGTCCGCTCGATCCCCATGTATTTGCGGCCGTACAGGCTTTTTTCTTTCCAAACGCCGTAGGCTTCGGTCATCTTCCCGCTTTCGTCCGAAAGCAGAGAAAACGGCAATTCGTTCTTGGCGATGAATTTCGCGTGCGAAGTCGCCGAATCGCGCGAGACGCCGTAAACCTTCACGCCGAGTTTTTTCAAACGCGCAAAGCGGTCGCGGAAGTCGCAGCTTTCTTGCGTGCAGCCCGGGGTCATGTCTTTCGGATAAAAATAGAGAATGACTTTTTTCCCTTTCAAATCGGCCAACGAAACCATTTCACCGGATTCGTTCGGCACTTTGAAGGCGGGGGCCTTCTTTCCTACTTTTAACGACGTTTCCTCGGACTTTTGTTTTGCCATGGTTTTTATGCTTCGGACGGGTCGCTTTTTGCGGACGCTTCGCTTTTGTCGGGTTTTGCGGCTTCTTCCTTGGCGGCGGTCTTTCTTTTCGAGGAACCGCTTGAAGAAGCCTTCGACTTTTTTATCACTTTGACCTTCTTGCCGATCTTGCTTCCGATTTTCTCGTTGAACTTGTCCTGGACGGACTCGGCGAGGTCGAGCGCATGAACATTCTTCAGAATCTTTTCGAGCTCCTTTTTCTGAGCGTCGACGAATTTGCTGAACTTCGCGAGTTCGGACGGAATCTGTTTCTGAAGCTTCTGGATCTCTTTCGCTTCTTTTTCGATGAAAGTTTTCACCTTCTTGACGTCGGTGTTTTTAATCAAGCTTTTCAGTTCTTTGCCCGAAGCTTCGGCGTATTTCTTCGCTTCCTTCAGGGTGTCCTTGCTGACGAGGCTTTGCAGTTGTTTCTGTTTGGTCTTCAGCTGACCGACGACGTTTTTGAATTTGTTCAGATCGATATTTTTAGGCATAAAAACTCCTTAGAAACGGCCAATAACCTCATTTTTTTCGAAGAAGTACGCGATTTCGCGCTCGGCCGAAGCCGGGCTGTCCGAACCGTGTACGGCATTCGCTTCGATTCCGTCGGCGAAATCCTTGCGGATCGTGCCCGGAGCCGCCTTCGCAGGATCGGTCGCGCCCATGATCTCGCGGTTCGCGGCCACGGCGTTTTCGCCTTCCAGCACCATCAGCAGGACCGGACCGGAGGTCATGAAGTTCACCAGCGATCCGAAGAACGGACGCTCTTTGTGTTCGATGTAGAAACCTTCGGCTTTTTCTTTCGAAAGTTTCGCGAATTTCGCGGCGGCGATCTTCAGGCCTTTCGATTCGAAGCGGTCGATGATTTTGCCGATGGCGTTCTTCGCGACGGCGTTCGGTTTGATGATGCTGAATGTTTTTTCAATTGCCATTTTTGACTCCTTAATTACTTTCTGTTTCGAATTTGATTTTAGGTTAAAGTCCCAGCGCCGCTTTCATCGTGGTGCCGAGGGTGGCCGGCGAACGCGAAATCTTCACGCCTGCCGATTCCAATGCCTTGAACTTCTCTTCGGCGGTTCCTTTTCCGCCCGAGATGATCGCGCCCGCATGTCCCATGCGTTTGCCCGGAGGCGCCGAAGCGCCGCCGATGAAGCCTGTTACGGGTTTTTTCATGTTCTTTTTAATCCATTCGGCGGCTTCTTCTTCGGCCGTTCCGCCGATTTCGCCGATCATGATCACGCCTGTCGTGTTCGGGTCGGCGTTGAACGCTTCCAGAACATCAATAAAGTTAGTGCCGTTCACCGGATCGCCGCCGATGCCCACACAGGTGCTTTGACCGATGCCGAGCTTGGTTAACTGATGAACCGCTTCGTATGTCAGGGTTCCCGAACGAGAAACGACGCCGATTTTGCCCGGAAGATGGATGTGCCCCGGCATGATGCCGATCTTACACTCGCCCGGCGTGATGATGCCCGGACAGTTCGGGCCGATCAGGCGCGAGCCTTTTTCTTTGACGTAGCGTTTGGTCGCGATCATGTCGCCGACGGGAATCCCCTCGGTGATACAGATGATCAGCGGCACGCCCGCGTCGGCTGCTTCGCAAATCGCGTCGGCCGCGCCCGGAGGCGGAACGAAAATCATCGTCGCGTTCGCTCCGGTTTTCTTCACGGTTTCCTTCACCGTTCCGAAAATCGGAAAGCCTTCGATGCTTTGCCCGCCTTTCATGGGATTGGTCCCGCCGACCACGCGGCAACCGTTGTGCTGTTTGCCGTAGTCGTCGCAGCCTTTCGCATGGAACAGGCCTTGCGAACCGGTAATTCCTTGAACCATCAATTTCGTACTTTTATTCACCCAAATCGACATATTATCTCGCTGCCTCCACCGCTTTTTTCGCCGCATCCGCAAGGTCGTCGGCCGGAGTGATTTTCAAGCCGCTCTCGGAAAGGATTTTCTTGCCGAGCTCGACGTTCGTGCCTTCGAGACGGACGACGAGCGGCACTTTCAGTTGCAACTCTTTCGCCGCTGCGATCACGCCCTCGGCGATGACGTCGCACTTCATGATTCCGCCGAAGATGTTCACGAGAATCGCTTTCACCTTCGGGTCTTTCAGGATGATCTTGAACGCCTGCGCGACCTTTTCTTTGGAAGCTCCGCCGCCGACGTCGAGGAAGTTCGCCGGAGAACCGCCCGAAAGTTTGATAATATCGAGGGTCGCCATCGCAAGGCCCGCACCATTCACCAGGCAACCGATGCTTCCATCGAGCGCGATATAAGCCAGATCGTGTTTCGAGGCTTCGACGTCTTGCGGATTTTCTTCGAGAACGTCACGCATCTCGACCACGTCGGGATGACGAAAAAGCGCGTTGTCGTCGAAATTAAGTTTCGCGTCCAAGGCCAGCAATTGGTTGTCGGGCGTGATCACCATCGGGTTGATCTCGACTTGCGAGCAGTCTTTCGCCACGAACAGGTCGTACACGCCTTTGAAGAAATTCACGGCGTCCTTCAGCGTTTCGACTGGAAGGCCCAGGGCCAGTGCGAGTTCACGCCCGTGGAAAGGCTCGAAGCCCGTTCCCGGGTTGATGACGACGCGGAATATTTTTTCGGGATGTTTTTCGGCGACTTCTTCGATTTCCATTCCGCCTTCGGTCGAGGCCATCATCACGATCTGCGAAAGCGCGCGATCGAGCACGACGCCCAGGTAGTATTCCTTCTTGATGTCGCAGCCGCCTTCGATCCAGATTTTGTGCGTTTTCTTTCCGTGCTCGCCGGTCTGCGGGGTCACGAGCACCTTGCCCATGATATTGACCGCCGCCGCCTTCACGTCGTCGATCGTCTTGCAGACCTTCACGCCGCCCGCTTTGCCGCGACCGCCGGCATGCACCTGCGATTTTACGACGAAAACGGCGGGGTTCACGTCTTTTTTCAGTTTTTCAGCCGCAGCCGCCGCTTCTTTCTCGATCTGCTCTTTCGGCTTGAAGGTCACGCCATCGGTCGAACCGACGACGAGGACGCCTTCGGCGACCGGGACTTTGAATTTTTTCAGCAGGCTTTTGGCTTGGTATTCGTGGATGTTCATTTAGCTGAGCCCCAATCGTTTCAGATCATCGACCAGGGTCTGGACCGCGGCCGCCGATTTTCCGAACAGGTCTTTTTCTTCGGCGTTCAATTCGAGTTCCGGCACAGCTTCGAGGCCTTTCGAGCCCAGCTTCGCAAGCACTCCGCAGAACAGGCCTTTCACGCCGTACTCGCCGTTCAGCATGACGGCGCACGGAAGGATGCGTTTTTTATCGCGCACGATTGCTTCGACCATTTGGATCACCGAAGCCGAAGGAGCGTAATACGCCGATCCGGTTTTCAGAAGCTCGACGATCTCGGCGCCGCCTTTGCGGGCGCGGGTGACGATCGATTCGATCCGGTCTTTCGAAATGAGTTGAGTCAGCGGGATACCGCCGACCGAGCAGTAACGGGGCATCGGAACCATGGTGTCACCGTGACCGCCCAGGGTGAAACCGTGGACGTCTTCGACGGAAACATTGCATTCCATCGCGACGAACGAGCGGAAACGGGCGCTATCGAGCACGCCGGCCATTCCGATCACGCGTTCGCGCGGGAAGCCCGAAGCCGCATGAGCGACGTGGCACATGGCATCGAGCGGATTCGAAACGATGATCAACACCGCGTTCGGAGCATGCTTCGCCACTTGTTGGGCGCATTCTTTTACGATCTTCGAGTTGGTCGCGAGCAGATCATCGCGGCTCATGCCGGGTTTACGCGGAAGGCCCGCGGTGATGACGACGACGTCGGAGTCTTTCGTGAGCGCGTAATCGCTTCCGCCCTGAAGGTTCGAATCAAAACCTTCGACCGGAGACGCTTCGAATAAATCCAGTGCTTTCCCCTTGGCTGCATCGCCGTTGATATCGATGAGAACGATGTCTCCGAGTTCTTTGCTCGCTGCCCAGTGAGCACAAGTTGAACCAACGAATCCTGCACCAATGACCGAAATTTTCGGACGACGTGTCGTTGCCATAAAAGTTTCCTTTCTGAAATTTTTGAATGTCTTGAATTTAGCGAGAAAACGCGGAGAGAGAAAGGATAAAGTAGAAGCAGACAACCTTGACGCACTCGCCCTCTTTCATTCTCTCGTTTGCTGCCGGAGTTTCGTCATCCCCTCTTTCTCCAAAATTCGATAACGCATTGCACATTGGCAGTGTTGCCAACGCTTTTTGGATCTGATTGGCAAAAAGTCTCCGCTTTTGAGGATTCGACTGATATTCCTGCTTCCATGACCTCCAAGGGAATGACCCATTATCGCGATTACCTGCTGCGTTATGTCGAGACGACTCGAAAGCGCAGACCCGGTTTCAGCATCAGCGGATGGGCCAAGGCCTTAGGCTTGAAATCCACTTCGAGCCTCAGCAAGGTTTTGAACGGCGAACGCGAGGCCGGCCCCGAACTGATTCAAAAACTGGTCCGTTACTTCGAGTTCAATGCCGTCGAAGAAGCGCAGTTTCGCAATCTCGTCATGCTTTCTAAGATCAGGGAAAACGCCGAACAGAAAAATCGGCTCGCCGAGATGCTGCTGCAATCGCAGACCCCAAAAGGCCTGAACGTCCGGCTGCTCGAATTCGATCAGTTTCAGCTGCTTTCTTCGTATTTGCCGCTCGCCGTACGCGAGCTGACCCGTCTGGCGAAAATGAAGATCGCAACCCTCGCCCGCCTGCTTCCCGCAACGCCCGAAAAAATTACCGAAGCCATGCACCTGCTCGTCAAAATGGGGCTCGTCCGGCGCGACCTCGAAGGCCATTTCGTCGCGGTCGACGATCACCTTTCGACCGAGCACGAGATCCCGAGCGAGGCGATTCAAAGCTATCACGAAAGCGGGCTCGATCTCGCGAAAGAAAAACTCAAAGAACTCGAACCGCAGGATCGCGAATTTCAAAGCTTGGTCCTGCTCATGCACTCGCGGCGACTTCCGCACCTCAAAGAAAAAATCCGCAAATTCTTGGACAGCCTCGAACTCGACGTCGAATCGTCCGCAGTCGATCAACTGTACCAGGTCCAGGTGCAGGCCTTTCCCGTTTCCAAACGTTTTGAAGAACAATCCAATCCCAATTTAAAGGAGAAACCATGAAACGCTCATTAAACCCGCTCATTCTGTCATTGGCGATGCTCGCGATCTGCCCGGCGGCGCATGCGATGAAAAAAATGGTACTGGACCACGAGGGCGGACGCGTCGGCAACGGCGGCGGCCTCGTCGTTTGCCGGAACGTCGATCAAAGCATCCGCTCGGTCGAGCTTTTGGACTATTACGAGGCGCGGACGCAACGGAATTTTCATCTCGAACTCTCGACCCTTTCGGGCGACTGGAAAGCGCGGACGAAGCAGCTCATCGATCGCTTGCAACGACTTTCGCCGCTTCGACAGCACGTCTACCGCGAGTGGCTGGAGCGTTTTGACGGAGAGGTGAAATTCTTAAAGGACGTCCAATTCTCGACCATTCCCGACTCGGGTTACATCGCCGTCCCGAAAGGCTGCGAATTCGAACAGGGCGTGATCCAAACCGCGCCCCGATTCGCGGGCGATAAACGCTACTTCGTCAACGACGAACTTTGGCAGGCGATGGACGACTCGCAACGCGCGGGCTTGCTCTTGCATGAATTCCTCTATCGCGAAGCCATGGGATACGGACAAGAGGATTCGATTTCGGTTCAGTACCTCAGCGGCTATATCGCCGACGAGAACTTCAAAAACGTCACGCTCGAGGATTGGATCAGAACCCTTCAGCAAGCGCGGTATGAAATGACGGATTATCCGTTCCCGAAACTCGACGAGAGCGCGTTAGTCGACGTGAGCCAGATCTGGAGACCCGCTCCGGGAGAGGCGGCGACCGACCTTGATCTGCCACACACGATCCTGATCTCGCTGGGACTCTGCTCGGAGGGGTGCCGGACCTATACCCCATACCCCCTCACTCCGGAGTCTGCGACCGCGGCCTTCTCAAGTTTTATTTCTCCGATGAATCTGTCCATTCAATACGATCGCTGGACGATCAACGCGAGCGGAACCCGTCATGATCCGACTTCGATTCAAATCTCCGGCCCGAACATCCTCTCGATCGGCGAAAATCACGCCGACCCCGCCGTTCGGATTCCGGAAGGTAAGCCCTCGTTGATCCTTCCTCGAAGCGGCGGCGGCAGTTACGGCGCATTCAGTACGCTCGAATTTAACAACGACCAAAGCGGCGATGTGTATGTTTCCAAAGTCACGACGCCTCTTTTTTACGCGAATGATGTTCGAATCGGCGAATCCATTTCTCCGGTCGTCGTCCGAACCACCTTTTGCGACTATTACGAATTTCAACTCGACCCTCGCGGCTTCGTCACGACCGCGGCCTGGATTCCCGAAGACCAACCGATTCTGGACCCTGTTTCAGGCCAGCGATGCGTTGCTTCGAGCCCGGCATCCTTGGAGGTCTCTATTTCCCGAAACAACGAAGACATCAATGCCATGATCGACTTGAAATCCGGGCAAACGGCCAGTATGGCGACTTTCGATCAAAACGGAGATTACCTTTCAGGCGGCGACATCGCCGCCTTTTGGCAAAATCGATTCTCCTATCTCTGCGAAGGCGGTCGCGGCTGCATGACGCTCATTCGCGGGAGCGGCCTGGAAAGCCCCGTCTTCGAGACTCATTCGGAAGCGACGTTCAACTTTTGGATGGGTGACGTTCTCGTCGCGACACACCTCGGCCCTCAGACGATCGAGCTTTATCCTTCCGGCGCGCCGAAATCGGTCGTCATTCAGCGCCCGGTAACGATCCCGCTGCCGACTGGCACTTCCCGCACCTTCGATGCCGGAGCCACCGTCTACTTCAACTCCGACGGAGCCATTCAACTTTAATTCGCCGGCTGAGGATGACAGGCTTCGTCGATCGTCAGGCGCGATTTTTTCTTGCTGAAGAGGCCGCCGAAAAAACCGCCCTTGACGCTCACGTCCGGGTTGGCCTGACAGCCTTTGATCTGCGCGAACTGATCGGTCAGCATCATCCGGTGCAGGTTGATTCGCACGTTGTCGAGATCGATCTGGCTTTGCACCCGAGTCGTCGCCGCCTTCGAAGCTTCGCTTTGAGCATTCAGCACGTGCAACAGATCGGTCAGGCCCAGCTGGTAACGTTGAAGCTCGGTCTGATAGACCTGACTCAGATTCGCCTCGGCCTGAGTCGCTAAATCGACCCGCTTTTTCGCCTGTTGAACGGTCGCGATCGCGACTTCGGCCATTTGAATCTCTTCGCCGTTCAGCTGCTCTTTCTGAATTCGAATCGCATCCACCTGATCGTCCGCCAACACGACGTTCGGATAATACGAAAATCCGATGCTCATCCCGGTGTTGCTGATGATCTTCGGGTTAAAAAATCCGCCGCCGCCGGAAGACGAAGAATTCATCGAGTTCCCGAGCGTACTGCTCGAAATAAAGCCGAAAATTTTGCTCCATTTCGACGATTTCGAGGCCTGGATCAAGTCATCCAATTGCTCGTTTTCAGGCGAAATCGCGATCGCCTGATCGGCGACGGCCTTCAAATCGGTGGCGTCTTCGATCGGCGAGGCCGGAACGTGAACCTTTTCAAACACGAAATCCTGCCCCACATCGAGATCGAGCATCTGACGGATCGCCGCCTTTTCTTTCGCGAGCAACTCGTCCGCTTGCGCCACCTGAATCAATGCCATTTGCGCCTGGGCCTGCGCTTCGCTCACGTCCTTCGCGCTGACGTTTCCGTTCAAGACTCTTTCGCGCTGAAGGACTTCGTAAATCCCTTGCAGGCTTTCGTATTGAGACTCTAAAACGTCGCGAGTTTCTTGATCGCCGAGCAAGGTCATGTAAATCGAATATGCCGACGCGTATTCGTTCAGCTGCAGAATCCGGTAAGATACCTCTTGCGCTTCCAAAAGCTGGCGCTGAACCCGCAGGTTGATCCAGTTGCTCGGCAGCAAGAACGACAGCAGCGACGAGATGGCCGACGTCAGAAAGCTCGGGCTCAAAATCAAATTCAGATTCAACGAAGGCAACAACTGCCCACGCGCTACGTTCAACTGGTCTTTCGCCTGATACAACAGGTTCAAACCGCCTAAAATATCATCATTATCCAGAACAAGGCTTCGAAGTGTATCCGGGGTCAGCGTCACCGGGGCGCTTGGAGTGGAAGTCGGTGTGGGCGCCGTCTGGGCGTGAGCACCCGCGCTCAACAACAGCATCGCGATTCCGATTACATTCTTTTTCATAGCGCCACCCGCAATCCCGCGTTCATTCCGAATCCGGTCAGATTCGAATCCGCGACTTTTCCCAAAACCTCGGTCACGCCGAGGTTCACGCTCAAGGTTTCAGAAATCAGAACCAAACTTCCCGCGCCGAGTTCGACCGGCAATCCGAAATCCGACGTCCCCGCCGAATCGAGCGCCGAACGATTCGTCAGCATCATCGTCGGCAGCAGGTTGCCCCCGATATAAGGACGAAAACGACGGGTCGCAAGCGACAGCGGCGCCCATTCCAAACCCAAACGAATCGATGCGAGGTAAGCGAGCTGCTCTTGGTCGGTATCTTGCCCGACGGCATTCAGGTCGCCGAATCGATGCAACATCAGAAGGCCAAGGCCTACCTTCGCGTTCAACGCCGGATTTATCGGCAAAATCGCATTCAGTGCCAATGCCGGCGCATTCACGGTTTCGTAATCCGACGGATTCGCCAGGCGTGAAGACGAATTCACCGAACGCGGAAGCCACGACGAGACGCCGGCTTCGAGCGAACGCTTCGGCTGAAGCGCGCGGTTGCGCTGAATCTGTTCGTTTTTGATTTCGACCTGAATCTTGTTCTGAGTGAGCGGAACGGCGACATCCTGGACGGTTTGATCTTCGAGAATGTCTTGATGGACGGGAAAATTCGAAGCGGCGTTCGCAACGTTCCCTCCTGCCATCATCGCGGCCATCAAAACGAAAATGCTCCCGCTTCTCATTGGGCCACCGGACTCACGGTAAAGGTGTGCGAGACGCCGTTAAAGTTGCTCAAGTAAGTGCAATTCCAACCCTGATTTTTGATCACCCCCGGAATCGTCACCGCCACGCAATCGAGTGAAACGAGCGCGTTCACGTCGCCCGAATAGCTGGATTGAGCGATGATCCGGCCGCTCTGCAGGTCCATCTCGGCCGAGTTGAACGAGATCCCGTCGATCGACACCGGCCCTTGCGAGAAGGTGACCTGAATGCTGACCGTTTTTTGCAGCATGAAGTTGTTTAGAAAGTTTTCTTCGACCGTCACGCCCGCCTTTCGGATCGTAATTTTCGCCGTTACCGGGTCGACGTCGGCGCCCGACGTTTTCGAAGCCTGCGACAATGGAGTGTCGAAGGTACCCGAGTATTGAAGGATGTCGCCCGAGTCAAGCCCGCCCACTTTCGAAGGGGCGTTGCGGTCGACCGGAAGAGGCGCGTTTTTATCGGCCGTGAAATGACCGGTGATGCCGACCTTGTTCGTCGGATTGATCGTGCCCTCGAAGCGCGATCCGTGAATCGAACCCGAGACGACGAGCTGAACGTTGGTGGTTCCGCTGACTCCCGAGACCGGCACGGAAATCGTGCCGTTGAAAACGCCGTTCGTGTCGTAATCAGGCGAAAAATAGTAAGCGCTTTGAATCACGGCGTTCGATTCGATGCCGTTGAAGATTGCCACGCGCCCCTGAAGCGAGGCCTGCGAGCTTAAGGTCGTATTATCGCTGGAGCTCACGATCGTGTTTTGAGGCCAAAGATCGATCTCGATCGTTCCCATCGAGCTTCCGTCTTTCGCATTCTGTAAAGCCCCTCGGTAAGTTCCGGAAACGCTTTGAAAGAGAGCGACTTGTCGCTGAACCTTCTGCTCGTGATATTCATCCGCGGTTTTATCTTTTCCGCATCCCGCAATCACGGCGATGACGGCCAGCAAGCCGATTCCCCTCGAAGCCATTTGAATACGCATCCCCAATTTCCACCCTTCCCCGGCACTCTTAAAAAGAGTTTTGATACGGGTGGCGATTTATCTTGATTTGAGTTAAAAGTCAAACTTCGATGGGGAAAAATTCAATGAAACTCAAACCAAACCGCTCGCCGAACCGTGCCCTAACATCCCGAAATTTAATCATTATTTTCGTCGGCGTCGTCAGCTTCGTTTCATTAGTATTCCTAACCAACGGTAGCGTTTCTGAGGCTTGGGCCGAGCCCGCTCCGGCGTCGATGACGATCCGGGCCGCGGTCGATCGTGCGCTGAGTTCAAACCCGGATGTTTTAAAGGCCCGCGAAGCGATCCATCAAAGTGACGCCGAGTTCTCGGGAGCGATTTCGAAAATGCTGCCGACCCTGAGCCTCGATGCCCTGGCGAACTATCAAAAAGACGCCGCCGACCTCAATTTCGTGAACTTCGGCGGAGAATCCTACAATCAATATCAAGTCGGCTTGAATCTCGTTCAGCCGCTCTTCGACGGCGGAGCGATGTTCGCCGGCCTTCGCTACGGCAAGAAAGACCGCAAGATCCATGAATACGGCGTGCAGATCGCCGAGCGCGACATCTCGCAGTCCGTGATCGAAGCATTTTACACGATTCTGCTCAATCAACGCCAGCTTCAGATCCTCCAGGACTCGCTCGCGGTCGATCAAGCCGCGCTGAAGGTCGCTGAGCGGTATTTCCGCTCGGGACGAATTCAGAAAGTCGATCTGCTGCAACTGAAGACGCAGACGGCGCTTCTGAAACCGCGCATTTCACAGACCGAAAACCAGCTCCAGACCTCAGCCGCGCAACTGGCGATCCTGCTTCGAAACGTCGACTCGCAGACCGTGCGCGTAAAGGGAAAGCTCGCGAGCCCTGATTTGGATTGGGTCAAAAGCATGGCTTCCCAAAAAAAATCCGAGCTCCCCGAAATCCTGCAAAGCCGGATGCAGGTCGATCAGTTCGAAGACGCCCGCACGGTTCAGATGGCGCAGTATTGGCCGAAGCTGAATTTGGTCGGACAACTGGGCCGCACGGCCTTTGCCAAAACCGATTTGCTGGACGGGAACGCGACGAACTGGAGCATCGGCCTGCAACTCAGCATTCCGATCTTCAGCGGCCTCTCGTCGGTGCACCAGCGCGACTCGCTCGTGTCGCAAGAGAAACAAATGGAGTTCGACGAGACGAAAACGGCCGACACCGTATCGGTCAATCAGATTCAGACCGAGAAAGACCTATCGCTTGCCTCGACTCAGCTGACGGCGGCGAAAGAAGCCGCCGAATTCGGGCGCGAGGCCATGCACGAGGCCCAGACCGACTTCAAATTCTCGACTATCAATTATTTGCAGTTTCAGACGGCGCAACAGACGTTTCTCGACTCCGAGACGAATTACTTTTTGGCGAAATACAACTACATCGTCGCCGTCGCCAAATACTTCAACGCGACCGGGATTCCGCTTTCGACCTTGGTCGATCAGCTTGAAAAAGAAAGTCTGTAGCCTTAAATTTCAAGCCCCAGGCCCATGCTGAGCAACAGCAAAAAGAGAACGATCGACGCGACCAGAGCCAGTGTTTTTTCTTTTTGTTTGAAGAACAGCACCATCGTCAGAAACACCCTCGTCATCGGAAGCGCGATCAGCACGACGAGGCCCAGATAAGAAAGCAGAATCGGCCACGAGCCCGCCTGAAAAGCCGATCCGATTTCGCGAAGGAATGGCGCGGAGTGATAGGTTTCGAAGATCGCATAAGGATTCCCCGACCAGCCTGCGTGAATCCGAATCAACGAGCCGACCCAACCCACCAACATCACGGCCCCTGCAGCCAGCACTCCCCAGCGCAGAAACCGCGAAATTTTCATTTCGAGCGACAGCAATTCGTCTCCGTCTTTCATCCTTGAATGCCTTTCACGATCATCTGGGTGGCCACAACGAGCAGCACGACGACGAAAATTTTTCTCACGAGTCCGGAAGGAAGATGCGGCATGATCCGCGCGCCCACCCACGAGCCGCCGATGATTCCCAATGCCATCGGGCACGCGATCTCGGGTTTCACTTGCCCGCGAAACAGATACGCTCCCGCGCTCGCCGTCGCCGTCACGCCGATCATGAAGTTCGAAGTCGCCGACGATACTTTCATCGGAAGCTTCATCGCTCCGTCCATTGCCGTCACCTTGAAGATCCCGCTCCCGATCCCGAGCAATGCCGAAAGCATTCCGGCAAAGTACATCGCGATCAACCCCACGGGCACGTTCGCCACCGAATAGCGAATCACGGCCCCGCTGCGGGGATCCGGATACTCGCCGTCCAGCTTCAGTTTTTCCGCCCAGGGATGGTTCTCGGTCGTGATCGCCTCGTCACGTCGCTTAAGCATCATGATCGCAGACAATAGAAGAAAGACGCCGAAGAGCAAAAACAGAAACGAGGCCTTCACGCTTTTGCCGATCAAAAATCCGGTAATGGCCCCCGTTACCGTTCCCACTTCGAGCAAGACGGCCAATCGCAGATTCGTCAGATGATCCTTCAAAAAACCGGCGGCCGCGCCCGACGAAGTGGCGACGACCGAAATCAAACTCGCTGCGATCGCGTAACGGATGTCGACGTGCAAAATCAGCGTCAATACCGGAACGATGATGATGCCGCCGCCCAGCCCTAAGATCGAGCCTAGAAAACCGCCGAAAACCGAAACCAGCACCAAAAAGAGAGAGTACACGCCCCTACGGTACCCTGTTCATTTTCGCGCTTCAAGGACGGATTTGCATTGCAGAGCCTACGCCAGGCCCTTACACTGGTTTTATGTCGAAAAAAACTCTTCGTTGGTTCACGGCGCTGGCCTTGATTTGCACCGGAGTGGCCGGATGTTCTACCGCTCCTCAGACTTCATCCGATTCTCAAGCGAAAGCGGAAAGCCAGCCGGAAACCCTTCCGGAGTTCATCCTTCAGCTGCCGGGTCCTCCCGAAGTCGGTTCGAGCGAAGACAAGCAAGATCACCAAGCCTTGTTGAAATTGCAACAAACCCGCACCCATCAAGAATGCGTCCGCGCCGCAACCGAGGTAAAGATTTCGCTCAGCAACTACTACGGAAAGCCGTATGGAATTTTGACCAATCACCAGGTCAACCAGCTGACCCCATTTTTTGAAAAAGCTTCTCGCTACGCTTGGAAGTACCTGCACCTGGCGAAGGAACAATGGAAGCGCGTACGTCCTTACGACGCACATGCCGATCTGCACCCTTGCATCCGCAAGGAAAAATCGTTTTCTTATCCCAGCGGGCATTCGACGATGAGCCGCTATTACTACGAAATGCTCGTCGTCCTTTTCCCCGATAAAAAAGACGTGCTGTTGGCACGCTCGGACGAAATCGCGAAGGACCGGACGATCGGCGGAGTCCATTATCCGACCGACATTCGGGACGGAAAGCAACTCGGCGAGGAAATCTTCCACGCCGTCGATCAAGACCAGCACCTCACCGAGCAGTTGCAGCAACTCAAGAAAAAGCTGATGCTGCATTGATCGGCAATCCTGCCGATTGACAGAAGCACGGAAGAACGTTAGCTTCGCCCGCGTCCGGCGATGGGGTTTTCGCCGCAACCCGAAAGGTGCTTGCGTGTCTCGAACGAAAACTTCCATCAAACATACCGTATCCCAACTTCTTTCCACCGCAGATATCCGAACCGAGGGGGATCGCCCTTGGGATCTCCGCGTTCATCACGGCGGCTTCTACGACCGCCTGGTCGCGTCCGGTTCGCTGGGCTTAGGCGAAAGCTACGTCGAGGGGTGGTGGGATTGCGACGACCTGAGCGGATTTTTTCACCGCTTGCTTCAAGCCGACTTGCACGAGCGCGCCCGAAGCTTAAGCCCGTTGGCCTATGCGTCTGCTGCGATCAGGGCCAAGATTTTGAACCCGCAACATGCCTCGCGCGTTTTTCGAAGCGGCGGCGCCGTTCATTACAACCTCGGCAACGACTTTTACCGCTCGATGCTCGACTCGAATCTGATGTACAGCTGCGGATACTGGAAGGAAGCCGAATCGCTCGATCAGGCGCAAACGGACAAGATGGATTTGATCTGTAAAAAGCTTTCGCTGAAGCCCGGCATGCGCGTGCTTGAAATCGGATGCGGCTGGGGCGGATTTTTAAAACACGCCGTCACCCGTTACGGAGTACGGGGCTTGGGCGTGACGATCTCGAAAGAGCAGGCGGCCTTGGCTCGCGAGCGCTGCGACGGGATCGACGCCGAAGTACGGCTGATGGATTACCGCAATCTGATCCATTCGAACGAACGTTATGATCGCATCGTTTCGATCGGGATGTTCGAGCACGTCGGCCCCCGAAATTATCGAACGTTCATGAAGGTGGCCCGTCATTGTCTGAAGCCCGACGGGTTGTTTCTGTTGCACACGATCGGCGGCAACCGTTCGGACGCGTATGCCGACCCGTGGTTCGATCGTTATATCTTCCCCGACTCGGTGATTCCGTCGATTCAACAGATCGGCCGCTCGATCGAAGGCTTGTTTCGAATGGAGGATTGGCACAACTTCGGGCCCGATTACGACAAGACCCTCATGGCCTGGCATTCGAACTTCGAGCGCAGCTGGGCCGAGCATCGCGATCAGCTCGGCGACGAGTTTTACCGCAAATGGCGGTATTACCTGCAATCCTGCGCGGGCGCCTTTCGCGCGCGGCACATTCATTTGTGGCAGTTGGTTTTATCACCTCAAGGGATCCCCGGCGGATACCAATGCGTGCGATAAAATGCCACTCGTCCGCGGACTTAGCGTTGATTTGCCCGTGTCTTGGCCGATCGTTGACAGCACGATTCGTCCTTTGATAAAACGGAAGCATGAGGTGGTTTGCTTTTGGGTTCCTCATCCTCACCGCTTTTTTTCAACTCCCGCCCGCCCAGGCGGACATCAACTATCATCCCGCTTTCGAAGCCTTCAAGGACGCTTCCCTGATTCAAACCGGCATTCAGGCCCGCATCGACGAGTTCAAACACTCGGCTGCGATCAAAGGCCAATCCGTTTTAAGACGCCTCGGAATCGGAAATGAATTCGGCGCGATCGCCTTCACCTATCAGTGCTTCCGCGATCGCTCCATTGCCCTTCCGATGGGTGACGGAAAAATGCTTACGCTTCGCGAGGGCGGGGTTCGGGTGGATTATACGTTTTTGTTTTAGGGGATCAATGAGAAGCCCGCTCAAACGCCTTCCGGATCGCTTGAAGCCCCTGCTCCAATTCCGCTTCCGTAATCACGAGCGGCGGCGCGAAGCGGATCGTATGAACATGGGTCTGTTTCGCCAGTAATCCGAATTCGGCCAAATCATAACAAATGTCGTAAGCTGTGCGCGGTTCGCCCTTGGCGTTCTTGCCGTGGGGGGTGATCACCGTCGCATTCAGTAAGCCCTTGCCGCGAACGGTTTCGACGATTGGGGATTTCATCGCGACGAGTTCATCACGAAACATTTGGCCCAACTTCATCGCGCGTTCGGCGAGTTTTTCGTCGAGAATGACTTCGACCGCAGCCCGGGCCACGGCGCAGGCAAGCGGATTCCCGCCGAAGGTCGAGCCGTGTTCGCCCGGCTTGATCGTAAGAATCACATCATGCGACGACAACACCGCCGAAACGGGCATCACTCCGCCCGAAAGCGCTTTTCCGACGATCAACAGATCGGGCTTCACGTTTTCGTAATCGCAGGCAAACATTTTTCCAGTCCGGGCTAAGCCCGTCTGCACCTCGTCCGCGATAAAGAGTACCTTCGCAGCTTTGCACAGCTCGTGCGCGCGCTTCAAGTATCCATCAGCCGGCATCACCACACCGGCTTCGCCTTGAATCGGCTCGACCAAAAAGCCGACCACGGTCGGGTCTTTGAGTGCGGCCTCCAGCGCGGGCAGGTCATTGTACGGAATGATGATGTATCCCGGCAAGAACGGACCGAAGCCGCCTCTCGCTGAATCGTCGGTCGAAGCCGAGATAATCCCTAAGGTACGACCGTGAAAATTCCCCTCGACGACGATGATCTTGGCCTGATCGGCGGGCACGCGTTTGACGTCATAACCCCAACGCCGCGCCAGCTTCAATGCCGTCTCGACCGCTTCGGCGCCCGAGTTCATCGGGATCATCCGTTCAAAACCGAAAAGATTGCAAAGCCACTTTTCAAAGGCGCCCAATTGATCGTTGTAAAACGCGCGCGAGGTCAGCGTGAGTTTGTCCGCCTGATCCTTCATCGCTTGAATAATTTTGGGATGGCAATGCCCTTGATTGACGGCGCTGTAGGCCGACAGGAAATCCAGATACTCTTTACCGTCGACATCCCAAACGCGGGCGCCGCGCCCCTTGGCGAGGACCACCGACAACGGAGCGTAGTTCGTTCCGCCATATTTTTTTTCGAGTTCGATGAAGGTTTGTGATTTTACGGAAAGATTCATGATACTCTGATTTTAGTTCGACTATGCCCAAAATCAAAGTCATTTATCGGGATTCTTCGTTGCTGGCCGCTCACAAACCGAGCGGAATTGCGACTTATCGCGAATCGCGAAATCAGGGCGCTCCCGGCTGTAAGGAGATTCTCGAAGAACAACTCAATCAGCGGCTTTTTCCGGTGCATCGAATCGACGCAGACACGTCGGGCATCGTTTTGTTCGCGCTCGATTCGCGCAGCGCTTCGGGGTTGATTCGCCTCTTTAAAGAACACAAAATCCGAAAAACTTATTTGGCGTGGCTCGTCGGCGAAGTCGCTCCGAAAGGCTCGATCAAGACGCCGTTGAAAAAACACAAAAGCGAACTCACCGAATCGGCGCGAACGGATTACGAACGCCTGAAGGCGAAATCCGGCTGTTCGCTCGTGCGGGTGTTTCCGTTTACGGGCCGGTTTCATCAGATCCGTCGGCACTTTGATTCGGTCGGGCACCCGCTCGTCGGTGATCCAAAGTACGGCAACGCCGAAAACTGGGCGCATTTCTTCGGCGGGAAGCCTCCCCGGCTGATGCTGCTTGCGGAGTCGCTCGAATTCGTTCATCCCGTCAGCCGGAAGGCGCTGATTCTGAAGACCAAAGAGGACTTTTAATTTTTTCTACGATTTTCGTTGAATCGCAAGCCTCCCCTGCTTTCCGTTTCCCTTGAATTTTCGGGCAATCTGCGTTATTTTATCGAACCATGACGTCGCTTCGTCCTCTTTTTTTGACTCCGATTTTTCTCATGCTTTGCGCGTGCGGGAATATCACCGAGTCGAGCTCGCCCGCCGGCGGCGTTTATCAACGGCAATCCAACCTTCCTCAAGAACGCGTCTCACTCACCTCGATCGACGGCAACTGGAAAAGCTCCTGTATCGCCGATCTGGCGACCCGCATGAACTACACGGTCGAACTTTCGTTTCAAGACAACTTGCTGCTTTCGCGCACGGTGAATTTCGCGGACGAAAACTGTACTGTTTCCACCACTGAAGAAGAACGCGTCAGCAAAATCAAACTCGATCTCGCCGATGACTCGCACGCGACGTTGAACGAAACTTTTTTTAGCCTGAAATACCGTCCGACCAGCAACCAGGCGATGGCGCAACTCAACTCGGACAAGTTTTGCGGCTACTCGCAATGGAGCCTGAACCAATTTCGCGTCTTTACCGATGCCGCGACCTGTAACCTAAATGCGAGCGACCTCTACCAGATCGAACTCTACGGCGACCGCGAGTTGCACCTGATGACCTGCAAGTCGGGCGACACGAGCGACTGCCAAACTTTAAAGCTTCAAAAATCGACCGAAAACACGGACTGAAAAGCGGGAGCGCGAGATGAAATTTCCGGGACATCGCAAGAACAAGCATTACTTTCCGGTCACTGAAAAAGATCGCGTCAACCTCTCTCAAAACTTTTCGAATGACGAGTCCTTCCACATCGTGGGTATTGATCAGCTTCTGGTCGACATCGAATGCCACGTCGATGATGCCTTTCTCGCCCATTATGATTTGAAAAAAGGCCAGTCGCAGCTGATCGATCATCCGCTTTGCGATGAAATGTATCGCATTCTGAAGGCCGAGAAGAAAATCACCGGCGAATTCGCAGGCGGTACGGTGGGCAATACACTCCACAACTTCTGCATTCTTTCGGAAGAGCGCGCCGTCTTATTGGGCGCCATCACCCAGAACATCACGATCGGTGATTACGCGTTCAAGTACATCTCGTCGACCTCGTCGAAGGTCGATCTCAACCATCTTCAGCCGTGCCGCACGCCCATGGGCCGCGCCATGTGCTTCGTCACCCCCGACGGCGAACGCACCTTCGCCATCAGCAAGGGCTGCATGAACGAGCTTTCTTCGGAATTCATTCCGAGTCAGGTGATCGAAAACGCTTCGGCGCTGCTGATCACGGCCTACATCTTGCGCGACGAGACCTGGCCGATTTCGGCATCAACCCTGAAGGCCTGCGAGATCGCAAAGCGCGCGGGAGTCCCGATCGTGCTCACCCTAGGAACAAGCTCGCTCATCGAGGAAAAGCGCGATTTCTTCATGAAGTTCATCCAAGATCACGTTAACGTGCTGGCCATGAATTTCGACGAGGCCCGGGCATTGACCCAGATCGATGATCCGTTGCTGGCGCTCGAACAGGTGCTTGACTGGACGGACATGGCCTTACTGACGGTCGGCGCTCAAGGCCTCTACGTCGGCGGATCGGTCGAAGAAGAACGCGCCCGCCGGACCGAACACGAGCTGCACACGAAGTCGATCGTGAACTACAATCTGTACGAGTTCTCGCGCGCGATGAAACGCTCGGATTGCGTGAAGCCGATCAAGATCTATTCGCACATCAACCCATTCATGGGCGGCCCGATGGTGATCCGGAATACGAACGGCGCCGGCGACGGCGCACTTTCGGCGCTGTTGCACGACATGACGGCGAATCGCTACCATCGAACGAAGATCCCGAATTCACCGAAGCACAATGCGCCTTATCTGACGTATTCGTCGCTGTCGCAGATCTGCAAATACTCGAACCGGGTCAGCTTTGAGATCCTGTCAAAGAACTCGCCTCGCTTGTTCCGAGGCCTGCCAGAGCGTGAAGAAAGCCTCGAAGAAGCGTATTGGGCTCAGTAACCCATAAACGCACTCCCCACTCCTCTTAAAATCCCTTCCAAATATAATTTCGTTGAAAATGAGTTCCGCGGTTCCTTCGGTCTATTTTTCTTTAAGACTCTTCTCCTCGGGGACGGCATCCTGCCTTGTCTTTCGATCGCCGTCCGGCTTCAGAACCCCGAGGAGAAGAGTCTTAAAGAAAAATAGACCGAGGGAAGCCGCGGATGTCTGAAATTTTCAACAAATTATATTTGGAAGGGATTTTAAGAGGAGTGGGAAATTCAGCGTGCTTACTGTTCCGCAAACCGAGCCGCGTTCTCGAAAATCGCCAAGCCCTGCCCCGGCGCCGCCGCGCGGGTCGGATTCATGAACCAGTCTTCCATGCTCGTCCAGCTTAAGAAGAATTCAGGATGCGGCAGCAGTCCGAAGATTCGTCCCGTCTGATCGCACAAACCCACGATGCGTTCGCCCGATTCGTCCTTCAGACAGCTTAGACCCAATCGCTCCAAACGACCTTTGGCCTCGACGTAGGCAAACGGATCGATCACGAACTCGGTATCGAGCTGATTGAGCGGAAGCTCGATCAACCCCAAGCCCCGCAGCCACACGCAACGGGTCCCGGTCGGCATGACCTTGATCCATTTCTCTTGCTGAACGGCATCTTCATTGATCCGGAAGGCGTAATCGTCGCCGAAAATTTTTAGGTGTAACAGCGTTTGAAACCCCGAGCCCACACCCAAGACCAATCCGCCGCGTTCGGCAAAGCGGGCCAGGTTCCATCCCAGGCCGTGTTGCAGCTTCAGCGCCAGCACCTTGCCCGAGCCCAGCACCGAAGAATAGGTGTTTCCGCCCGGAAGGACCAGCACCTTGTACTTCAGACAAAGCTGCTCTTGATCGAGCTTTCGCTCGATCAGGGTGTTGATGTCCAAATTCTCTGCGTCGAATCCTACCTGTTTTAAAACATGACAAAACGCGGTTTCTCCGCGACTTCCGGGCGACGACAAGACCAACGCGCGATATTTTCCGCTCATATCAGATCCTCGATCGAAATGGTTTGGGCATGATCGTTCTCGTCCCGCACGACCAAAAACGGCGACGAGGTCACGCGACCGACGAATTCGAATTCGATGCCGACCGAGCGCCACTCTTCCTCGACGGCGAAGCGTTCGTTTTCGCTCGCGCTCACGAAAAATCCGCCCGCGAAATGGTGCTGAATTTTCACCTCGGCGCCGAGTTTGCGTTTCAACAGCGCGTAGGTCAGCGTATTGATCACGCCCTGCTTGCCGTCGGTCGATTCGATCGCCACCGCGCTATGAAGCCCGTTTTGATAACGGCCTTCGGCACCGGCCAGCCAGCGGGTGGCGGGATGATCGAAGCTTCCCGGCAGCCAATAAATGCGATCATGCACGTACTTGAAATCTTCGCTGCGCACGCTGCGCGAGTCGTTCACTTTTGAAATCAGCTGCAACGCGATCCAATGCGATTGAATCTCGGGGTCGCCCTTGGCTTCAAGCTGAGTCAGCTGGATTCCGAAATCCGACCGGAACGACTCGACCGTCTTCAGCCAAGCCTTCAACCCGTTCAGCATCGAAATCTGCATCGAATGGATCTGTCCGCCGATCGCGGTGCATTTTCGAAGCAGATACTCCATGTATGCCGGAGCGAACTCCTGCCCGCAAAGATCGCTCAGCACCATGATGCCCGCCCACGAGTTCAGACTCGGACGAATCACGACGGGGCTTGCGACGCTGACGTGATAGGTCTCGGGCTTCAACACGAGTTCTTCGATCGAATAACGGTTTTTGAATTTGGCGGGTTGAACCCGCTTTTCTTGAATGAACAGAGGCTCATCCAACAGATCGCGCTTCGGATCGAACCGGGCAGGTTGAAAAAAATCCTTGATCGAAACTTTCGCCCGGGGTTCGCCGCCTTCGAGGACGCGGATGTCGCCCGTGAGCGACGTCGTTCCGAAATGGATAAACGGAATCTTTCGGTGATTCAGCTCTTCGATGAGCCAGGATTTTTTGTCTTCCTTGACCCCCCAAATCTGGCTGATCGGGAGCGGCTTTTCAAAAAAGCGATGAAACCACTCGGAACAACCGTCGATCGTCAGATCGAAACCGTATTGAAGATTTTGATCCAGTCGTTTCAGAGTTTCCAACAATGATCGTCCGGTCGAAGCGGTCGAAAACTCGATGGCATCGCCTTCGATCGCCAGCGCCAAGGCCGATTTGATATTTTCGGAAAGCGTGAGGTTCCGGTACGCGGGCGGATCGGCGTAACCGACGTAAAAAAGATCGGCCAAGCTTCCTTCCAATCGATTCCGGGCGTTCGCAGCGCCTCTGCTACCGACCGCAACGCTAGAGGACCAAAAATAAGACGGCTCGTTTTCGTGCGAATCTTCGTAAAACTTCATCTGAACGATCGGAGTCGCGGTCGTTTCGGCCACGCGCTGGAGCGAATTTTCGAACTCTTCACGTACCCGGATCGGATGTGACCCGCGATCGTCGCCCGCCCAATGACGTCCGCGCTCGGGCAACACGCCCAGCACCGTCTGAAGCTGCGAGACGAATCCGCTCGCCAAGGCATCGTGCTGCTGACGAACGAGATTGAATTCGACTTCCATCTGAGTATCGCTTTGCATGCAGTTCGAAGCGAAACAAATCTCGGGTAAAATGCTCCACTCTTCCTCGTTCGCCCCCTCTTCCAGCGAATCGTTTTGCCGCGATTCAGAGACTTGCAGCGGAGCCTTCAGTTTTTCGGTGATCTCGGCCCACGAAGCCGGCCCCGAAACGAGCGCGCCCGCTTGACGGAACTGGAGCAGCCGCGAGCGCGACTGAAGCTGGGCCGACATCAGGTACTTCGCCACCTGTTCGGATTGAAAGCGGGAATTACGTTTGAGTTCGTCTTCCGAGAGCAGCGACCAGGATTCGAATTTTTCGTGCGAAAACCAGTTCCGGGCGATCCATTCGAGGTCGGACTGGTTGAGCCGAACGCCTTCCAAAATCAACAACTCGCCGCTCACCACGCGATCGTGCGGCGAGCGCTGGCCCAAAACGGTTTGGAGCGCGTCCAGCACGACGAGCGCGTCTTCGTCGTGAACCTGAAGACGTTTGCGCTTTTCGATTCCGTGAAAAACTCCGGGTCGAAACGGCGACTCTTGCATGAGATCGAACAGCGTCCCCGTCGAACCTGCGGCCGAAGGCAACAGATCGCCGGTAAACAACCATTGCGTGACCGGATTTTTGAACGCGAACTGAATGGTCTGCACCACCTTGTCGCGCGGGGCGGACAGTTCGATCCAATACACTTTTAAGCGGCGAATCCAGCGGATTTTTTCGCCCAAGGCGGGATGAATCTCGGTAATCCGCTGCCGGGCTTTGGCCGCTTCGGGATCGGTGAATTCGGCCTTGAATCCGGTTTCGACTCGAACGAACATCACGCACCTACCACAAGACGAGTGGCGAGTTCAGGCAAATCACGCTCCCAGTCTTGTTTGATTTTGGGATCGAGCCACGGCGCGGGCTCGACGCAGAGACGCTTCCATTCGGGGAGTCCTGCGGTTTCGGCTTGCTTCTTCGCATGCTCTAAAGCCTCGAACCACGAAGTCTTGCGGTAAAAGCCCAAGGCCTCGTCGTGATGAAAGCCGTCGAACTCGAGATCGTCGAGCGACAGCGAGTCGTACAAAACGGAATCGGAGGTAAAGCGAAGCGCGACCGAACGGAGCTTCAGCTTCGCTTTCTGCGCGCGCGCGCGAACGAAGGCCGCGGTCCAGGCCGCCGTCAGAATATTTTTTTGGAGCTGCTCGGGCGAAAAGCCCGTAATCCACAGCGCTTCCGAAAAATCGATGCGGCGAAGGTGCGGATCTTGCGTCAGCACCAATTCGATCAACGGAAAATCCCAGTCGCTTCCGGCCTTCAGAGTGCTGATCGACGCCGTCTTCGGCAGCGCCAACGAGCGCGGGTTCAACGATTCCAACGCCGATTCGGTCAACGAAAAATGACAACGGAACTCGAACGGCAACACCCGCCGCACGGTTTGCTTTTTCCAATACGAGTAATCCCACACCGTCCGGCCCATCACGCTCGAAACGGGAACTTTTTCTTCTTGATCAAAACCGCAGACGGGATAAAGCGCCGACTTGGGCTCTGATGCCTTAAGCGATGCCGCCTTAAGTGCTTCGGACCAATCCCCCGAAAAAAATGCCGCAGCATCGATCGCCTGATCGGCGCGCATATTTTGAAAGACGCTTTCGTCGACGCAGCCTAAATAATTCGATCGAACCGGAAAGGTCTCGGCAAGTTCGTTCAGCATCGAACTCACGTTTCCGCTTTGCGGGATGCTCGACGCCGCCTTGCGGAACGTGAGCGCGTCAGGCGAGCGCAGGAATTCCTTCCAAGCGGTCTCGGATTGAACTTGCGAATTCAGAAACGAAAACACTAACGCATTCAGACGACCGCGGCCCTGAAGGACGTCCGGCATCTTACCCCAGTGAAAAACCGAAAACGCGTCGTGAAACCGATGAACGGCGACCTGACCGTGAGTTTTGGAATGGGAAGGAACCGGACCGTAACTGTCTTTCGTCACGCTTCGAAGGAATGGATCTAGCATGACAAAAATTTATCGGTCACTGGTCCATCTGCGCAAGTGGATTCAGGTACAGACGGAAAGTTTTATCGCGGTGTCTGCGGATCGCGTAAACGCCCCCGCCCTTTTCGTCGACGAGAACATTGTAAAATTCCGGGTCGAGTTCCGAAATTTCTTTCACGGACTTACCCTCGTGTTTACCGAAATCCAAAATCACCTTCGACTCGTCGATGATTCCGGTAATGGGGCTTTGAGATTGGCTCATGCTTGAACTCCTCATCCTCTATTGTCTCGATCCCTATTTTTTCTGACAAGAGTCAGGAAATTGACTCAAATTTTCCCGAAACCTTTTTGCTCCGCGTTCTTCCGCTCTCGACCCGCGATCTCTATCTTTCTTAAGAAAACAATGACTTGAAACCGTTTTTGGGCCTCAAACGAGTCTCAACCGACACATCTATTTATTGTTCAACGAATCAAATATACTAATTCTATGAATCTGATGGCTTCCGTCCTCGCTCTTTTGATGGCTTCTCCGGTCGCGTTTGCCCAATCCTCAGGACAGTCGCATGACTGCACCCCGACGGCCGAAAACTTCATTCAGAAGGTATGGGGCCTGAAAGAAGTGACGCAAAAAGACGCTCACGTCACGATCTACGGCGAGCAGCCCAAAAAAGAACTCTATTCGGCGACGTATTCCGGAAAAACAGTCAAGATCACGGACGCGCAACTGAAAAAATTCGGCCCCTCGTGGCAGCCCAAAACCCCGCGCGATCCGCTTTACGGAATGCGGATCGAAGTTCGTAAAGATCGCAACGGGCAGATGGAAATTTTGAAAACGGGATACCAGAAAAAAGATTACCTCGGCGATGCTTACAATAGTCATTACATGAGCCGCATGGATGATTTCAAAATGGTGCTCGATCCGACCTGCCATCTGGCGAGCTTCACCTACTTCTATCCCGACCACGTCACCGTCTCGGCCGCCGAGTGCATCAAAATCCGCGATACCGGAATTAAAAACCTAGTGAAAAACGTGGAAGGGCTTCGCAACAAAGTCGTGATGCACGATTTCCCTCACATCAGCCCTCAAACCGCCAATCTTGTCCTGATCAATTGTCGCAAGTCCTACGGCACCAAGGGCCCGGAGATCGCGAAGCTGCTGCCTAAGGCAGCGCCTCTCACGAAGTCGCAAGCTTTGTGGTTCCAATCACCCCTTCACGGCGGTAACTCTCAAGCACTCCCTGGCAAGTAACCTCGAAGCCTCGCCCCACGCTTACCCTCCGATGCGATCTTTACCGTTCATATAAGGCTGCAAAGCCTTCGGAATCTTCACCGATCCGTTTTCCAATTGATGATTCTCCAGCAACGGAATCAAAATCCGCGGAGTCGCTACCGCCGTGTTGTTGAGCGTGTGAATGTACTTCACCTTGTCGTCTTTGTCGCGATAACGCAGATTCGCGCGGCGGGCCTGCCAATCGTGCAAACTCGAACAACTGTGCGTCTCGCGATATTGCTTTTCGGACGGCACCCAACACTCGATGTCGTGCATGCGGTATTTGCCCGCGCCCATGTCGCCGGTGCAGACTTCGATGATCCGGTACGGAAGCTCGAAGGCCTGAACGATTTCTTCGGACGTGCTCAAAAGCTCTTGATGCCAGTGCGCCGATTCGTCGGCGTCGTTATGGCAGAACGCGAACTGCTCGACCTTGTTGAACTGATGGACCCGCATCAACCCGCGCACGTCTTTTCCGGCCGATCCGGCCTCGCGGCGAAAACAGGGTGAAAAAGCGCCGTAGCGCATCGGCAGCTGGGATTCGCTTAAAATCTCGCCCGAGTGAATCGAAGTGAGCGGCACTTCGGCCGTTCCCGAAAGATACAGATCGTCGGCCGGTAGGTAATACACCTGATCGCGTCCCGCCGGAAAGTGGCCGGTTCCGTAAAGGGCCGCTTCACGCACCATTGAAGGCACGGTGATGATCGTCGAACCTTTCTTCGCAAGGAAGTCCATCGCGAAACGGATGACGGCGTATTCATAAAGCGCGAGTTCGTTTTTGAGCGCCAGCATCCGCGAGCCCGAGACGGCCGCCATACGTTCGAATTCGGCCCAGTGATTTTGCAAGATCACGTCGACGTGATCTTTGAATGCGAACGAAAACTCCGGTGGCGTGCCCGAGCGCTTGCGCTCGACGTTTTCGGAGTCGTCCTTCCCCACCGGAACGTCCGGCGCGGGAACCATGGGGACGAGCCACAAAAGCTGTTTCAGCTGCTCTTCCTTCGCCGCGACTTCGGGGTCGAGCTTCGCGATCTCCTGCCCGATCGATCGTCCGCGTTCGATCAAGCCCGGACGGTCGGCCGGCGAAGCCTTCGGCACCAGCTTCGCATTCGCATTTTTCTCTTCCTGAAGCGACTGAAGTTTTTTCTTAAGATCGAGCACCTGTTGATCGGCGTGCAGAAGCTCGTCGAGGTTCAGGCTCACCCGTTTTTGTTCAATGGCTTTTTTAACCGTGTCGGCGTTTTCGCGAATGTATTTGAGGTCGAGCATAGGGCTCAGTCTAGCCGGAATTCGCCTCAAAAATCAATATCAGCTTCAATACGGAGTCGTCGGGTTGTCCTGCTCGCCCACAACGCCCATCATGCCGTTGACGGTATCAACTTCGCGAACCAGATCGGGATAGCTCGTCCAACGTCCCTCTTGGGCCCAGCCCACGATCGCCTCGATCGGCTTCAGCGTGCCGTCGACGTTCGAATAGGTCTCGAGCGCGTTCAAAAAGACGTCGAGGTTCTTCGTGCCTTTCCGCTGATAAATCGGATACAGGTAATAGTTCGTCTGACAGCCGTTCAGCGAGAAAATCTGATAGCGGTCCGGGTCAAAGCGGATCTGCATGTCGGGATACAGATTCAGCCCGCTGGCGTCGACCAAAAACCCCGAATGGCCACTGTAAAAGACGGCCGAGTCTTCTTGAGCCGCCTTCACGTAAAGCGAGTTGAACTCGTTCATCGTCGGCCCCTGAAAGACGGAGTCGCCGTAAACGAGATGAATGCGGATCTTCGCTCGCGAGGTGCTGAGGGAATAGAACTCCTGATAGTTGGCCCGGTCGTGCCGGTCGCGAATCACCTGAGTGCGAACGAACCCTAAACGGCGAAGGCCTTTCGTTAACGTCCGGTACTCTTGGATGGCCGAACTCATGGGCGAGCCGAAGACGCTCGTCACCGGAGCGTTCGGATCGCGGGCCTGCATCTTGCCCATGAAGATCGAAATCGGAATCTCGCCGTTTTTCACGAGCCTCGGATAATCGGGATAGGTCGTTTTGAGTGGAACCGCCGCGAGATCGGCTTGGACTTCATGATACGGAATCCGGCAATGGCGCGGATTGATGAACGGATTCCAGTACGGTGCCAACAGGTCAAGCGTGGGAATGCTGTTCGCCGTTTTATAGACGGAACACACCCCGAGTTCGCGCGAACCGAGCTTCGTCAGCGATTCGTAATCGTTCGGAAGGTACAATAAGTAATGGGTCATCCCCTTGCGATTCAGGACGACTTCGCCGTCGTACGAGTAAAACACCTCGCTCGAACCGTCGGCCTGTTTTTCGACATGATCGATCTTCACATCGCCGTCGAGCCTGAGCGGCGAGCCCATCGCGTTCCCGTTTTCAGGTTCGCGGATGTAGGCGAGATCGCCGATCAGAAACGAATTGTGCTTTATGGCCATCAGCAGGTACTGCGATTCGGGAACGGCGGCACTCATCACGAGCGAAGTCGCGTAGTGCATCCGGTACACCTGATCGGCGTCGTTAAAGATTGAAGCGGGGCTCGCGAAAGCCGGCAAGCTTCCGCAGCACCCCCAAAGTAAAAGGGCGTTCCATGCAAGTCTCATGGAACGCCTTTTATCAAGGATGATGACGCAACGCCACTTAATTCCGGATCTGGACGTAGAAACGCTTCTTCGCCACCGGATGATCCGTTACGCCGTGATTGAAGATCTGAACGTACGCGAAATCGACGCACGAGCCGTCTTCGCGGTTGATCTGGTCGCAGGTTCCGGTCACCGCGAGGTGAATCTGCGCGACTTGCGCTTCGGAGTTCAGGACGTAATCCTGCGATCCTTTTTCTTCACCCACCCAGTGAGCCGCGCCTTCGAGCGGTCCGCCGTTGTACTGCACGCGAACCGTGACGGGATACACGAACGGATAGTCCGCCGTGCTTTTCAGCTGAGCCGAAACCGAGAACGAAGCCGTTCCGTCTTTGGCGAGCTTCAGCTGATTCGGGTTATTGCGCGTTCCGGCCGCGTTTCCGACGACTTCGGTATTGGTCGCCGCGTTCGCGAGCTTGAACTCGGCCACGGGCGATCCGTCCAGATGAAAATTGCGTCCGTTCAAGACCGAAATCAGAATCGGCGACAACTCACCCGGTTCGCGCAAGCCTTTGCGTCCGAGTTGATCGGCAAACAAGATGTGATTGAACCAATCGTTCGCCGTCAGGCCCGGATGATCGCGGGTCAGGCGCATGGCTTCCAAGATCAGATCGATGACCTGATGCAGACCCGTCTGTGGATTCTTCGCGATCACGGCTTCCATGAAATCGTTCATCGTGCCACCGTAGGCCTCGCCGTCGTCGTGCACTTCGTTCGTCAAGTTGAAGCCCGTGTGGTTTTTGATCCGAAGCTCGTCCGAGCCCGGAAACGGAACGCCCTTCGTGACGTTCTGAATGATCATTTGCGCGACGAAATCGGCCATTCCCTCGCTCAACCCGCCGGTGTCGGCGAGCGTGATGCCGTCGCCCATCAAACGGTCCATGATGCCGTGGCCGAGTTCGTGCCAAATCGTGCTGTTGTCACGGGCCATGTTCGGCTGGTCAGGCGAATAGGTCGTGAAGTTGATCGTGTCGTCCGTATAGAACGCGTTATCGCGATAAGCGATGTCGGGATTGTACAAGAACGCGTTGAACGGACGGGTCGAAAGCTCGGGGTCCGAAAATCCGTTCGCCTGCAACGACTCCATCAGCGTGTTGATCGCGTAATAGACCTGGATCTCGTCGAATCCGTCGCTCATGTACTGAGCCGGATCGTGATTCGGAAGACGGCGGGCCAGACGGTTCATCGCATCGTCGGGGCTCATCAGCGGTTTTCCGAAATAGGCCTGCGACGGGATCATCACCTGGTCGTAGTCATTCCAGTTCGGAAAAAACGCGAACGAAGGCTTCGGCGTAAAGTTCACTCCCGGAAACTTCGTGAACGCGTCGGGATGGATGTTGATCGTGGCATACCGGCCTTGAAGCAAAAGCCCCGAAGCGTACGAGTTGTCCACGAGCGGAAGGCCTGCGCGAAGTTTCGCTGCTTGATCCTTCAAGTAGGTCATCGACCAAAAGCCCAAAGAACGACCTGCGGCCGTTTCTCCGAGCGTCGGCGAAAATCGATTGTAGGGATAAGTCCGGGTTCTGAGCGGAGCGTATAAATCGCTCGTCACTTGCGGCACTTTCGAAAGAATGTGTTTCAAAGTGACCGGAACGCGATCAAGCACCTTTCCGTCCGCTTCTTCATAAATGGGATACACGAGGGCTTGAACACTCAGATCGCCCTGCGGATCGTCTTGCGGGAATTCGCGGTAGGTGTTCGAAATGACTTTCCGCGTTCGATGGCTGATCACGATCGTAGCTTTCCCGCGTTTGCCCGTGATGGTGAAAATCCGAATCAGGTCGGCATTCGCGCCGGCATCGGTCCACGCATCGTGAAAGTCGATTCCGCGAACGTACGGATCGTTGCGGTTCGCCTTGGCCGTGCGGATCGCCAGATCGATCGAAGCGTCGTCATCCATGCGAAGGACGGCTTTTTCAAGCAGCGACCGCGCCGGAATCGACAGCAGCGCCTCGATTTGAACGGTATGATTCGAGTTCAGGTCTTTCCAAATCCGGATGGATTTGCCATTGACGGGCATGCCGTTCACCGTCTCGATGTACCGGGTGTAGTGTTCGAACGCGAGATCCCGGTCGTCCTGGACCGAAAAATCCGAGGTTCGAAAGTTCGCATTCATTTTCTGATTGATGACCTGAAGAACGTGCGAGAAATCCGCGTTGGCGTCCTCGTTGGCCGTCCATCGAATCAGGCCCGCAGGCGCGGCTTGCGCCGTCGCCGAGATCAAGATCAAACCCAGTACTAATTTTAAATTCATTCTCTACTCCTTAGGGCTTCAATTCATATTGCCGCATCGCATTAATTGTGATAACCAACCACAAAAGAGCGAGAGTCGCAAGGAGAGAGAGCATTTCATGAAAAAAATTCAGCTGGCCTTTCATCGGGTCCCCCATTGGCGGAGTTATTTAATCGGTTTTTTAGGACTGCTCTCCGGTACCCTTGGCCTTTCCGCTCAGGCCGGAGTCGGGGTCGCAGGCCCCGCAAGCCATGATTTTTATTGGTATGCCGATCAACAAAGCTCGGCGCTCGTCAATCCGCTTCAATGCGACCTCGCCGTCACGGATGCTCCCGACTGTTTTTATCCGCACGCGACCCCTACCGTTCGTGTCTTCTTGATGCAGTACGGAACTTACAGCACGGTCGATGACTTGAAACGTGTGGGAGCCTTGCTGGCCAAACGTTTCGCCGAGTCGACCGACGGCGCCCTTCAGATCGAGTTTGTCGATTACGCCGTGTTGCCACTCGCACAATACGCGCGCGACCTGAGCGATCTTCGCGCCGTCGTCAAAGGCGACGCCGAACAGACTTCAACCGAACGCCTGACCCGCATTTGGTACTACTATCATAAGGAATACAACGGAGACGATTCGCTCGTTCAAGAGGTTCAACAGCAACTGGCGAAACGCGGCTACAACCCCGAGCTGTCGAAAGCCGACGCGATTTTGGTGTTGTCCGAACCGCAATTCGAAGGATTGGGCTACGCCTCGGGCGGATTCGGCATCGTCGAACAACCGACCGAGATCGCCTGGGCCGCGAATGGCGGAAGCACCCAGAAGTACACGGATGCGGAACTGGTGGACGAACTGCTGCATGAACTCGGGCATGTGTTGGGTCTCGACCACGCCGCGAAGGAATGCCTGAACCTCCCGAGCGCCCGCGCGACCTATCAGTGCTGCCAAAACAGCCCAGGCGGACAAGACGTCATGAGTTACTGCCGCGATCGCTCGAAGGTGAGCGATACGTTCTATTATACCTACACGCAATGCACGCGGGATTTTCTGAAGAACGTCACCCGCCCCGCCCTCTTGAACGGCGGCGCCCGAGTGTTTCAGCCGACGAATTGTCCTTAATGGGGATCAAACACCCTGCCGCTTAACCGAGGCGGCCAAGAATCCAGGCCTGGATCGCTTCCAGGTCTTCGAGCTTGGCGTCCGTGATCCACTCGCCCTTCGGATAAGCGACGCATGCGATGCCTTCGGTGCAACGATCTAAGCACCCCGATTTGTTGATGCGGATTTTTCTTCCGCCGGTCTGTTCGGGCGTCAGAGTGCGCGACCACGCCTTCAGCTTCGCGAACAATTCGAGGCTGCCCTTGGATGCGCAATCCCCGCCGCGTTCCTTTTGATTGGTGCACACGAAAAAATGGAAGTCGTAATAATCGTTGTCGGTCTTCATCTCATCCCCTTCGCACGTCTCGAACCACGCCTAACACGCGCTCGACTTCGTCGTCGTTGCAGAAAGCATGGAGCGACAACCGCAAAAACTCGCCGCGTTTGGCGTAAACGATCCCGTCTTCTTGCGCGCGGCGGATGAACTTCGCTTCAGCCTCGATCGAAAGCCGAAAGCTCGTGATTCCCCCGCGCTGATCAAACGGGGTCACAAGATCGACCCCTGCTTCTTTCAATCCCGTCCGAAGTCCGCGCGACAAGCGTGCGATCTCGGCCTCGATCGTAGGCGCCCCCACCCGCTGCTGAACTTGAATCGCCGAATCGAGCGCGAAGAGCAAGGCATAACTCAACCCGCCCGGCTCGAACTTGCGGGCGCTTTCTTCCATCATCGCCTCAGGATCGGCGTAGGTGCCGAAGCGGTTGAAGGTTCCGCAACCCACGAGTAAAGGCTGAAGCTTTTGCAAAAAATCTTTTTTAGCAGCAAAAAAACCTTGGCCATGCAGGCTGCACAACCATTTGTGCGCGCCACCCGCCACAAAATCAACAGGCAGATCGCGAAACGAAAACGGAAGCTGGCCGATCCCCTGAATCGCATCCACGACCAAGTAAGCCCCCACCGAATGGCAATGCTCGCCCAAGGCCTTCAGATCGACGATCGCACCGGTCTGAAACTGCACCCACGAAACGCCGACGAGCTTCACGCCGGGGACGATCGCCGATTTCAGTTTTTCGAGCGAAAGCGTGTGATCCGCCTCCGAACGCACAACGGTCAGCTTCGCCCCGCTGCGGTCGCAGGCGACCTTCCAAGGATAAAAGTTAGAGGCGTATTCTTGATCGACCGTGATCACACCGTCACCGGGCTTGAGCGGAAACCCGAGCGCCGCCGTCGAAAGCGCCGAAGCCGCGTTTTGAATAAACGCCACTTCGGAGGCGTCGGCACCGATAAAATCGGCCAAGCGTTCGCGCACCTGGCGAAATTGCGGAATCCACTCGGGATCAACCCGTGAGCCTTCGAATTGAAGCCTCGTCGTCGTCGACACGATTCGCTCGGCCACTGAGCGCGAAACGGGCGCAGCCCCCGCGTTGTTGAAATGAATGCCCACGCGCTCCTTGAATTCGTTTTTGTACTCAGTCAGAGAATCGAGATTCGACACCGTCGCCTCCTTGCATGCGATCGAGCTGCCGCTCGAGGTCCATCGTTAAATCGTCCCAATATTTGGGCGAATCGAAATGCGGAAATGCCCGCTGAAACGCGGGGTCTTCGTACCGTTTCGCGATCCAGGTCGCGTAATGGATCATCCGAAGCGCACGTAAAGGCTCGACCAGTTTGAGCGACCCGCGCGGAAGATCCGTCATCATGTGGTACCCGTCGATCAGGCTGCGCATCTGTTCGGGCTCGGGCGCGAGCAGCCAGAGGTCTTGAATCGGCGGCCCCATCACCATGTCGTCGAAGTCGATGAAAAACGGCCCGGACTTTTCGTTCCAAAGAATGTTGCCCGCATGGCAGTCGCCGTGAATGCGCTGGAGCGGTTGCCCGCGAAAGGCCTCTTCTGAGATCGCGATGATCTCGCGCACGACGCTCTCGAAGCGCCGCTCGACCTGCGGATTGACGATCTTCGAGCCCAACAAAAATTCGAGCGAGGCGCGGCCGTAGGTTTCGGGCGTGAGCGCGATCCGGTGTGGGGCCTTTTTTTGGATTCCCACCATGTGCATGCGCGCGATCAAACGGCCTAGCTGTTCGAGCTGCGGGGGGGCGAGATCTTCGGGCTGACGTCCGCCGACCTTGGGATACACGCAGTAAAACAATCCTTCGGGCGTCTGACGAAGACTGTCGCGCGGTTTTTCGAAAAAATACGGCACCACGACCGGCACTTCGGCGTCGAGGATGTCGAACATGAAATCGTGCTCGTCTTGGATCTGCTCGCGTGACCAGCGCCCCGGACGATAGAACTTGGCCACGCATCGCTCGTCACGCCCGGTGCGCGCGCGAACCTCGTCGCTCTCGAATTCGACTTCGTAGACCCGGTTTTCAAAACTGGCGAGCGGTTGGCAGTACCCGGTACATCGGCGGCGTTCGCCCTGAATCGGTTGGCTCTCCAGCGCGTCCATCACTTTGTCGGGCGTCAATTCGAAGAAATATTGCGTGGGTCCGCTCCCCCAACTCAGCTGGCTCATCCCGGAAAGCGTATCACAGAAGGAGGGCGCCAGGGTGAGCCTCACCTCGCTCGGCCTTGGCCGACCAGAGGTCGGACGTTTCGCAGTCGCGTTATATTTATAACGCGACTGCGAAACGAAAAGGTGAGGCTCACCCTGGCGGGGCTACCTATTTTCCTTCAATTTTGTTAAGCAGAAGGACATGCAAACCGAAACACCTCGTCGGGCCGGCCGTTCGCCGCTTTTCGTGATTTTTACCACCGTCTTTCTGGATCTCGTCGGATTCGGAATCATCATTCCCCTCGTCGGGATTTACGGCCGCCACTTCGGCGCCACCTCGATCGAACTCGCCGTCTTGGGCTCGATCTATTCGTTCATGCAATTTCTTTTTTCGCCGATCTGGGGCCGTCTTTCGGATCGCGTGGGCCGCCGGCCGATCCTTTTGATGTCGCTGGCAGGATCGACGCTCTCGTATTTTCTGTTCGCCGCCTCGAACACCTTGGCGCTTTTGATCCTTTCTCGCGCGCTCGCCGGAGTCTTCGCCGCGAACATTTCGACCGCCCAAGCCTACATCGCCGACGTCACGACGACGAAGGACCGCGCCAAAGGCATGGGCCTGATCGGCGCCGCGTTCGGCATCGGCTTTACCTTAGGACCTCCGATCGGCGGGATTTCGGCTGCAAAATTAGGATTAGCAGCGCCCGGGATTATCGCCGGCGTTTTCTGCGGATTGAACCTGATCATGGCGTACTTCCGCCTGCACGAAACCCTTTCTCCTGAAACACGCGCCATCAATCGCGCCAAGCCGCGCATCAATGCGCGTGTGGCGCAGCTTCACACCTTGAAACGCGTCGTGAAGGATCGCGCGCTGCTGCTTCCGGTCCTCTCGGCCTTTTTCGCCACCTTCGCCTTTTCGAATCTGGAGCAGGTGTTTTCGCTCTTTATTCAGAACAAGTTCGACCTTTCGACCGAACTCGCCGGTTACAAAACCGGCATGATCTTGATGTGGTCCGGAATCTTAGGGGCGCTCGTACAAGGCGGGTTGATCCGCAAGCTCGTGCCGAAGTACGGCGAAGTCAAACTCGTCGTCGTGGGGCTCATCACCGAGGGGATCGCCATGGTGCTTTTTTCGCACAGCCCAACTTATTTTAGCTTTTTTATCACGGCGATTCCTCTGGCTTTTGGCTCGGGGCTCGTTAATCCGTCGGTCATGGCTCTGGTGTCAAAACGCTCCGGCCAGGATGAGCAGGGCGCTGTGATCGGATTGAAAGAGGGATTGAGCAGCCTTGCTCGAATTTTCGGTCCTTTTTGCGGGCTCTTAGCTTTCGGAGTTGAAGCGAAACTTCCGTTCTATATCGGCGCCGTGACGGTGCTTCTGCTCGCATTCGTATGGATGAAACGCGAATCGCTAGCGCCGACCGTCGAATCGCTTTCTTAATTCAACACTCGTCGCATTCATCAGAATAACTGATTTATTGAAAAAATTTTTTATGATCATTCTCTTGTGATTTTAATCACCCCCTGACACAATTTTCGTATCAATCAAAATCCCAGGGATGGGAGGGGGAAACATGAAAACAACTCTGATGATTGCCTTAGCGGCAACGATTCTTTCTTTTAACGCACAAGCTGGCGAAAAA